>ERZ808240.234-NODE-234-length-76524-cov-9.394552_pt1 | contig 76524 bp, 65 predicted proteins | sample MGYA00521084_ERZ808240 | MGnify/ENA primary metagenome ERZ808240 (study PRJEB31516, sample SAMN03275571) | gut metagenome | biome: mammalia-associated habitat; material: feces | host: Papio cynocephalus | place: Kenya | collected 2012-08-06 ...
GTTTATGCTGTCAACTGTATTTAAGCATAAAAATAGTACATACATGTTAGTTGTATATGTACTACATAAAAATAGTCAAGTGACATTAAACTATCTCATAAATGTCACTTGACTATACATATTTATGCCACTCTAGGTTTTAAAATTACCCAACTTTTTATCATTGCCTGTGTTAGCTGTATAGGCTTGCTTCCAAACAATTCTATGTAGCAGTTACTTGCTACATCTAAGTAATCATCACAAAAAGCTTGTGCACTTTCAGTATCTTTTTTGTATATCTTTTCAACTGAAAGTCTATCTTTAATTACTATCGCTCCATTAGCTTCACAAATAATGAAATCTCCTGCCCTAAAAGGTATTTTTGTATTATTTATTGTATCATGTATCATTCCACCATGCTTCATATAAGCACTTCTAACTGTAAAATTACCTTTATTCTTAGTAGGATCTACTATTTTACCATTCTCCCCAACTACTAATATAGGTAATTTACCTAATTCACAATCGACACCTCTTAGTATTAGCTCTGGTTTATCTGAACCTGGTCTAGTGTATCTTTGTGCTACTGCGTTGCTGATTAACTTTTGAACAGCTAATCTCATTACGTCATCTCTCTTTTTCCTTGTTATAGCTCCACTATAATCAATTAATTGATAACCTAAACACTTGTTCTTTATCATTATTCTATGTGTTATAGTGTACTGACCCATAGGACTTGCATTAGCCACATTGGATTTCTTTACTGATACACTTGAATTTGCTGCTTGTTGTGAGCTTTCTGTATTACGATATTTATCCTTGTTAGGGTCATATACAGGTAAATTATTAAGATTTATACCTTTTCCTCTAAGTATAATTTCTCCATCATTACCTGTCTGTATACGCATATTTGAAATTACACCTTTGCCAATTAACCATATAACTCGCTCTCTAGTTTCTTGAGCTTGACTTTCGTCTTCTCCAACAAGGTGATATCCAATTACTTTTTGACCATCCATATAACGACCTGTTACTCTGTAAATTACATTAGGATTTACCATTTGACTTCACCTACTCTTAATCAATTATTTTAAAGATACTCAAATTTCCACCCAATGTATAGGTGAATGCTTCATAAAAAAATAGTAAATGTGTAATTTTTGGTCATTTTAATTGTCATAGTAACTATATAAACTAGCTTTTGTATAATCTAAACTAGTTTTTAACATTTAATTTATTTTTGAGCATAAAATAGACTAGTTAGTTGCTATTCTAACTAGTCTATCTATTTGTACAATGTAATATTTATTGTCATCCATGCTAATTGCTACTTTTTATAGGGCTTGATACTGGTTCTCCACCAAGCCTCTTTAATGATTCATTATCAGTATCTACTATTTTTAATTGACTTCCTCTACTCCAAGTATTGCACTTAGGACATAAGTAAAATGTATTTGTCTTATGAAGAAATGCTTTACTATCTGATAGCTGTGTGAAATCCCTTTTCATCTCTCTGTTGGTACACTTACTAAATGTTAAATCATTCCATTCTCCAAGTAAGCTATCTTTAAAACACCATCCACATCTCACTTTCTCATTTCTACTAATCTTCATCTTAATGCTCCTTAATGAACAATACCTGTATCAGACTCAATATTCTCGCCTTTTTCTCCAAGTTTTCCAAGTCTTGGCATTTTATAACAAGATATATGATAAACTCTGTCGTAGCAATTATCCTCTTCACTATATGCTAATATTTCATCCCATACGTATTTTTTTAGTTTTGGCTGTTTCAAATACAAATCCTTTGACATACTCATCATTACTATAGTAGGTAACCCTTTTGCTCCACGTATTTGTAATATCTGACTGAGTGTGTAACTTTCTATTTCTTTTGCATATTCTCCTGTAAAAAATGTAAATAGACAATCGGAATTTATATAATCCTTAAATGTAAAGAGCTTTTCAATTTTATCTGGTCTTTTTACATATTCATCACCGATAAGCTCATTACCATCATCGTCAAGAACTTCTTCAAAGAATTTATTTTCATCCTTTAATAGGTATTTATACAATACTCCGTTTTTAGGCTTTGAAATGTCTCTTTCATCTTCTGCTCTTATTTCTGCTAGTTCAGTTAATGAAACATAAGGTACTACTCTAAATCCATGAGCTTTCAATGTAATTAAACTCTCGTACACAAAACTTGTTTTACCGAATCCATTAGGTGCTCCAATTAGATAACTCCTACAAGGTAATCTTTTCATTCTAATGGATGATAATATACCATTACATACCTGCTCATACTCATTTAGCTTATGCGTTGTAAATGCTCCCTTACTGTGTATGTACATTTTTCTAATGTTTTCTTTTATTTTATCTATATCAAATGCTGATTGCTCATATGCTTTAGGTACTATGTGCATCTGTACTGCTATATGCCTATCTTCAGGTGATAAACCATAGAAGATTTTATGTTGTTTTTCTTGTTTTTCTGGTTCAATTACGCTCATTCCAGCTTCTTTAGCTTCACTATAAAGTTTTTTGTTTGTTTCTGTTATGTCTTCTGTAGAAACCCCGATTTCATCAAATAAATCCATAGTTGTCTCCTAAAATTTTTATTTTTTCTATCAAAAATACTCTAAAGTAAAAATTATGGTGCCATATGTTTATATACAGCACCATAATTTTATAACTGACTAATTTTGTATTAACAGTGTATTACCATTAATTGAAATGGTGTTTATAATGTTTTTAATTAGCTCATTCTTAGTTGTATCAGGGTCACCCCTGTACACAAATACGTAAGTGACTGAATAATTACCAAGTCCAACCATTCCACAAACTAAGTAAGCATTTTCGCTATCAATCATAATAGGTGTCTCTGCCTGCTTACCAAAGGATGAACTTCCTACAAAAATATCTGTATATGTTACTCCTGAGTAAGCTACACTATCAAACCAAGGCTGTAATACATCAGTAAGTAACTGGTCAGTAGGTAATTGCTCTGTAATTGTATTTACCTTTATTGTACCAGATATCTTATTAGATGACTGCTCAAGCTCTAGTGCTGACCCGTTTATTCTTGAAATCCAAGTTGATGAAGGTGAAACAGTTACACCAGTTGTAATTGTTATACTTCCATCAGGTACTATAGGCTGTGCATTTGGATAAACAAAAGAATTAGGGAATATTATTTTACTATCAGTTGAGTTAAATGTAAATCTACCTGTTCCATCACCCATTGTAGTGATTGCTTCATTAACTGTTCCATCTTTTGACAAAGCATCTAATGAGTTCTGTGTCTGAACCAACTGCTCTGTTAAATCATTATATGCTGATTCAAGACTTTCATACTCGGTTATAACCTCTGATTTTTTCATTCCTGAAAATCTGCCCTCATCTTTACCACAACCTGCTAGCATTGTTGATGCTAATGCTACTATCAATACTGCACAAGTTATTTTCTTTTTCATTTTCTATGCATCCTCCATAAATAAGATTATATAAAATTTTATTATATAAGCTATTTTCTAAGAATTTTCGTTTATCTCGTTGATCTCATCTTCCATCATAGACTCAAAGAAAAAGTCAACTGTTGTCTTAGCATCAATTGTAAGGTCTCTTGCATCTTTTGCTCGCTGTTTAACTGTTGTTGTAAAGAATCTATATTCATCTGTTCCTTTGTATAAAAGCATAACAAATGTTTTTATTTTATCATCAACGTTTCTGTCAATTCTTGATGCTATCTGGAAACTCTTTGATGGATTTGTTTCCATGCTATAAAATATACAAACATCTCCGCCATATAAATTCAATGATTTCTTAATATTTGTAATGATTACATCATATTCTCCATTATTGAATGCTTGTTGTATTTTGTATCTTTCATTTGCATCTGTGATACTACCATTTAATATTACTGGTTTTCTTCCAATCTTAGCAAGCTCATCTGCTATTGTTTGTTGTGCTTCTAAATGAAAACAATAAACCATTACTTGTTCTTGTGAAAAGTCATTTTCTATTAGTTCACACAATCTATCAAGTTTAGGCACGCTCTTTCTATCCATTGGTATACCAGCGTCAGGTATTAAGCTAGGACAATTTAGCAACTCACTATACCTGTAACCTTTTTCAAGAGCAACACTCATTGCATTTGTAGGCTCTACCTCATACACTTTGTATACATGAGGCAAGTCCATGCCTATATCCTTTTTACATCTTCCAAAATAAACCAATCTTAATGATTCTTTAAATGCTTGCTGGTTCTTATATCCACTTCTTTCTCGTCTCCAGTTCATTTTAGCCTTGCCATTTTCTTTTGTCCAGTAGCTTGTTCTTGCATATGTACAAAAGTTTTGCTCTATTCTCCATTTCTTAGGAAGAAGTGTCTGGTCCATCATATCCATTTGGTTATAGATATCAAGTATGTTAGTTTCAAAAGCAGTTGCGTTCATAAAATGAACTCTTTTTACTATCTGACATATATTCTTTGTATAACTATACATCTTAGTTGTATCATTTTTTATTACACTGCTTTCATCAAGAAAGAATGTATCAAATATCTTACACATTCCATCCTCGCCTATGTTAAGTGCTAACCACTTACTAAATGGGTCACTTCTTAATGTACTGTGTTTTATTATAATGCCATCAACTTTTGTCCAGTCTGTTTGTTCAATTACTTTTTTGATTTTATACCCCTCAGATGGCATAACAACTACATATAGTCCTGTAAATCTAAACAACTCTGCTTGAGTTTGTCCTACAGCAGAGTTCTCAACTGCCATTAGGAATCTAGTCATTTCTCCTTTGTATTTTAGCCAGTTTATTAAGCCAGATACCTCAGCTGTTTTGCCGAGCCCGCAACCATCAGCGATGATACTTCTTGGACTAAGATACATAAATGCTGTTCCTACTGTCTGATAATCCCTTAAGTTTGCTACATACTGAGTATAATCAATCTTATCTCTTTGAATTATCCTTCTAATACTTTGTTGCTCATCTATACTCTGTTGGATGAGTTCAATTGGAAAGTTGAATAACATATTTTTTAGATTAGGAATTGATTTTGAATCCCTTGTTTGCATTATCAACTCTGCCTGTGGCTCACTCATATCCCCTAAGTACATGTCATTCCACATTACTGGTACTTTTACTGCCATTATCACCAACCTCTTTCAAATATTGCTAATTATGTGTTTCAACAAGTTCAAATCTGAACTTCTGTGTTACATCTGGATACTTCTCATGGTCTACTTCACTATTAAACTCATTCAGGTCTCTTACCCAAAGTTCTCCTGTTCCGTCTAAGCGTTTATATACCACCTTATCTTTTGCATCCCCTGAGTTTGTTGCTTCTTTAGCAATACCTACAATGATATACATATTACCTTTAAAGTGTCTTACAATATCTGCTGCTTTCCATTCTCTGTTCATAATGCTTCATCTCCTAATAATTTATTAAAATATTCTTTATTATTTAAGTAATAAATCTCAGCATCTGCTAAGTAATTTATTTTATCAATGTCTTCCTTACTATCTCTTACCTTATTCCTTAATTTTGTAAGATACCCTATGTGAGTTTCTGTTGTTTTGTTACCTCTGCTCTTACTGTTCTTTAGCTCATCTATTATAGTATTTAATAGATTACTTGAGTAATTTACTTTGTCACTTATATCTAAGTAATTGTATACGATTACTGACCCACTGTATTCAACTGCATCCTTTGCTGCATCAGATACAATTGCCTCTCCTCCATATTTATTAGGTCCTATCATTTCTCTAACAAATGGAAATGCTATATATGCTAAGTCAAGTGCTAAACCTAAAGCTGTAATAGTAAACATTATCAACACAATTAGATTCAATACAAAGTCAACAGGAATCATTATTTCTTTCGTTGCTTCTGTTACATTTGAGTCTGTACTTATTAGTGCACTAGCTACTTTAGTTCCAATATCTCTGCCAAAAATCATCAATATACTAAGCATCATTAGCATAAAAATCTTAGGTAGTATTCTTATCATGTAAGATTTTAATGGGCTATCTATTACTGGCTTTGATTTATCCTTAATCTTAGGTGCTTTATTTAGCTTTGCATGCCTTGACTCATTTATCTTTTTAACTTTTTGCATGTCCAAATAATTTTTCATTGCATTACTAAGTATATCATCATTGAGTAAGTCAGTAATCAATGTAATTCTATTAAGTGTATCCTCATATGCTTTTCTTGTTCCATCATTTTCAATACCCTGATGCAGCTTGCTTTCACATAGTTTCTTAGCATAAACTATCTCGTATACATCATTACTATCTATCTTTTCTATATTATTAAAATTATCTAACACTTTACTTATATAGTCAGTTATCTGTGTATATTCATCTAGCTCATTGTAATGCTTACTAATTGATGTACTTTGCATATTGTCTATCTCCTAACAATTTCTTTTTCTTTAAAAATGAAATTGTCATATGATATGATATATCATTATTCTGTTAAAGATTTTATTAAATTTGAGTTGTTCTTTGATTTATCTCTTAAGTTTTTAGCTATATTTAAGTTTGTTTCTGCTTCTTTTTCAGATGCTTTTGCTACAGATTCTAGTGCTTCAAATAAAATCTGCTGTGCCTTTTCAAGCTTATCCTCATCTACTACACTACTTGTTCTATTTGCTTGCAACTTGTCAACCATATTTTTAACATCAGTTGCATTTCTTTCAATAAGGTCCCCTGTAATCTTTCTTGTTTTTTCAGCAATTTCAATTGACTCTTTATTAGCCTTTATCCCAACTGCATTAACTGCCTGCATTTTTAAAATAGGCATAACGTTTCTAGTCACCTGCTCAAGCTGGTATTTGCTCTCCTGATTAGCTTTAATTATAATTAAACCCTCTATTTGAGCCTGTTCTGCATTAACTCTAGTTCCTGTAATTAGTTTTAATCTATTTGTAGCTGCCTGTAACCTAACCTGGTCTGCACTATTTTCACTATGTAATTCATCAACATAAGCCATGAGATTATCCTCACACTCTTTAAGTGCTCCAACTGCTCTTCCCATGTTTTCATTCTGTTCTATCATGTATGTTACATACTCATCAAGCTTATTTCTCTGAGTTTCAATAGCTTCACTAATCTGATCTATGCGTCGTTCAACTTTCTCATATCTCCCTGCAAACCTTCTAATTGCTCTAAGTGGGGATACAGATGTTGGCAACATCTTCTTTTGTTTTGTCACAATCTCCTGAAGCTCATCTAAGCTTTCCTGAGTGTTTCCCAAATCACTCATGTGTGCTTTTCTTAAAATTTCAGATGACTTTTCATCAATATTATCCTGTATAGACACCCCATAATTTTCTAATTCTCTCAAGGACATCTGCCTTAATTTACTTGTATCTATAACACTAGTTTCTGCATATTCTACTATTTCATTAGAAGTATTATTATAATTTTTCATAGAAAGCCTCCTTATAAATAATTTTATAAATAATATAAAAAAGAGGTAGATTTAAGCATCTACCTCTTTTAATGTATTACACTGTTACTGAATCTGTACTAGTTACTAGCTTTCTGTCCAACTCTTTCTTGTATAGAAGCTAACTGCTCAGCATCATTGACTTCATATTCATCAAGTACTGTTCTTTCATTTATTACCCATTCGTCATTTTCCATTGAAACTAAGTAATAAACTTGCATATAGTATCCAGTGTTCAATCCTTGGTATGTTACCAATTCTTCAGTTGTGAACTCTGCTTGGTCTTCATAGCCACCAATCCATTCTGTAACTGTTCCACTGTATACTGCCTGTATGTCAGTTCCATGTTTTATCAGTACATTTCTTAATGTTGAATTTTCATACTCAAGTTCATCAGATGATAATATTGTTGTATCTGAACTGAAACAATCGTACATACCTTTGTTAAGTGTTTTTGTTTCTCCATTAACAACTATATCCTTTGGACCCCTTAGTAATCTGTTTGTACCTGCTGTATATAGATTTCCAAGTAATGTCTTGATACTATCTTTAGCATCATCACTAATGCTTCCTGCTAAGTTCAATGCTATTAATCTCTTTTGTACATTGCTATCAGGGTCAATAGCAGGTTCACTCTTCATTGTTCTTGATGACCTACACCAATCTGTTATAATGAACTTATTTCCCTGCTGCTGTATAACCACATATGAAATGTCTTTATATGTTCCATAAGAGTCTACATCTTTTGCTCCCTCAATTACTGTTGTTTCTACTTCCAATAAATAAGAGTTATTAGCTGTATCTCTGTTTACTATCTGTCTTATTGTAGACATTTGTTTCTGAATACCTGTACTCTTTTCTCTATATCCTCTAAGAACCCCAACACCAATATCCTCAAAAATGTTACCAGACATTAAACCAGCTAAGTCTCCGTTTACCATTACTCTGTCTGCTCTTTCAATTAACTGTTCAAATTCGCTTTCAAGGAACTCAGGTATCAATACATTGTTGCTTGACATATTTATACCGTTTGTTATCTCTTCATCTATTGCATAAATATTAACACCAAGTATATCTCCACTACCTTCTGAGTCATCTTTAAATACATATCTAAGTGTTATTGTTCCTGCAAGCTTATCTCTATCAAAACCAAATGTTTTTAATCCGTCATCACCTGCTGGATAAATTCCTAAACCTGATATTGTTCCCTCTGTACCAGGTACATTATATATAAGACTTAAGTCAGGCACCATAGCAGCCTCTGTAGCGGAAGAACCTACGAGTTTATTTATAAGTGCTGTGTTTAATTGAAGTCTTCTACTGTCAGGTGTTGTTATTGTGTAGTTGTCAGTAGACTCTGTTAATGATGTATCAAAACTCTGAATTGTTTGTGTTGTCTCTTCCTCATTTGTTACATCACTATCTACTGTCTCGTCTACATTTTCAGTGTCCAATGTTTCCGTATCAGATATTTCTGAATCTGCTTCTTCCACTGTTTCTGTGTCTGTTGTTTCTATATCAGATGTCTCTATATCCTGTTCAGTCTCAGTTCCAGGTGCATTCAATATTTCGTCTGTTGTGTCATCAACTATATCAGATGTATCATCTGTAACGTCTGTATTATCATCTCCAATAGGGTTTATTTCCTCGTATGTACTAGACACAACTGGAGCAGTATCATTTAATATTTTAAGTGTACTTGCACTAGCATCATAAGTTGCACACTTATTTATCCCATTTGAGTAATAATACTCGTTTAGCTTATTTACTATTACTGTCATGTACTGCTCATCAACAGTATAGTTTCCTAAATAATCCTTATGAAATGCTCCATTTAAACCTATGATATTCACTGCATCTTTAAATGATCCAGGCTGCTTTGCTGATATGTTATACTGAACATCTACAAAGTAGTATCCCAATGCCCCAGTGATGTTCTGTATCTTTCCATCACTCAACACTTCATTATCAATGACACCTTTTATGTAGTTATATGTATCACTGCTAACTAACTTTAGTGATTCTTCTGTAGGTGTGTATTCATTCATACCTAAGATTGCTTCACACTGTGATGCTAAGTCTTTTAATTTCTCTGACTTTGCTCCTTCAATATCCTTTACTTCGTATCTTGTTTCGTGAACGTCAACATTTCTTGATACCACTGCATCATACTGAATTGCCTTAGCATAATAATCAACTAACTCTGCTGAAGTCATTGTGGCTGCTAATGGGTAAGATGCTACATCTTCACTTATGAATGAATTACATCCAGTTAATGATAAACTAGCCACACTTAATAATGCTATTACCTGTGTTAAATGCTTTTTCTTCATCGTCCTACTGTTACTCCTTTACTTCCTATTTTTATTAAATAACTTTTTTGAATAAGCTTCCTAATATTAAGCTCTCCAAATTTTTCGTTAAGTGCTGTTAATTCTACTGCTCTGGTTTTAACTCCCATTTTTATCATGTAAGCTTTAACCTCACTGTAAAGTGCTTCTATTGACATTAGCTTGTATCTTGCATACTTGTCTAATATCTCATTATCAGCTGTTGCTGATTTTTTATGAGAGTCTAATAACTTGTCAATACTGTCAGTTTTATCAACTTTATTAACATTATCCTTTATATTTGAAGCTTGCTCTTTGGCTGACTTACTTTTTAACTCTTGCAACTGTTTTTCCATCTCTGCAAATCTTTGTTGCATTTGTTTTAGTTCTTCATTATTTGTGTTATTTTGAGTACTACTTTGTGTAGCTATTCTATTATTTATTGTTTCATTTTTACTGTTACTTGTATCATTTATAGTAGATGGTGTAAAATCATTTTCAAAATCATTTAATAATTGTAAGTCATCATCACTAAATGTTTCATCATCTTCTATGTCAATGCTGTCGTTACTTTCTAAAGTATCACTATCTTCAATCTCAATGTTATCTGTATCATCCTCAATGTCTAAATCATCTGATATATTGTCATCTTCAATATTATCTATGTCATCTTCAATACTGCCTGTGTCATTTTCAATGTTATCTATATCATCTATATCATCTATACTGTCTATGTCATCTATATCATCTATACTGTCTATGTCATCTAGTCCATCTATACTATCAATATCATCTATATCATTATTATCTGTATCCATAACAATGTCATCATTATTATCCTGGATTTCAATATCATCTGTATTGTCTTCTTCTATTTCAATATCGTCATTGTCATCCTCTATTTCAATGTCATCTATATCATCTATTAGTGATTCAGTATTATTCATATTTGATAACTTTTGCATTAAAGAGTTAGCTTCTAATAATTCACTGTCCTCATCTGTATTTTCAGCTGTGTTTTCAACTGTATTAGTTTTTTCCTCTGCGAAATCAAAATCAAAGTCAGTGTCATCACCTACTAATGTAGGTGATTCCAATATCTCATCAGATTGTATCACAGGTGTGTATTGGAGTATACTAAACTTATGCATTATTGATTCTTTTGTTTTCTTTGGCTTAACTGGTTTTTCATAATGCTGCCTTGTTACATTTTGTCCAAATACATTGTTTTTAACATCTGCTAAGTCACTCTCATAAAACTCTGGATTAGTGAATAAGAAGTCAGTAACTACTTCTAAACCACCAAGGCTTATTCCCATGCTAGATGTTAAATTTTTAGAAAAGTTACTGGTCAATGCTTTTACCTCCGTTTTATTTTTCCTGTTTCTTTATTTATCATATGACATTACCAAATTACCGCAATCACACACTTTTATAAAACCAAGACTTTCCATTATCTCAACTTCTGTCATACTAGGATTTAAGTAAGGCATCATATTTAATAACTTTCTTTTCTGTGTTTTATATCTAGGTAATGCTGTTTTTGAATCACTGCTAACCCACATATAGTTCGGTTCTGATATTCTTTCCATTTCAAAACCTAACTTTGTATAAATGTTGCCCGTAAATTTTGATATGTCTGCATAGGTAAGAATAGATATATGCTTAAAATTATCTACAAAGTGTTTAAACATTCTTTCTGTACCGCCCAATATTCTTACATTGTTCTTAGTACATAACCTAATTATTTCATAGTCATAACTGTGATTAAATCTAGGTCTTGCAAATGTCATTATTGATACCAATTCATCCTTATAGTATAAACCTATATTATATGTTGATGATGCATAACCTTGTAAATGATACTTATTTATAAACTCTTTTGCTTCTTCTTTACTTACATCTTTAATCTCTGTACTTCTAGCATATATTACTTGCTTATTATCGTTCAGTGTGTCTACCAAGTAGTTTTTTATCTTTTCTTGCTTTTCATCATTTTGCCATTCATACTCAAATATGTGTATTAGTCTTATTTTTTGTTTTGTACACTCAATTACTTTTTGTTGGTTAAGTTTTTTATCTATACATAAAATATCATCTATTGTGTTTTTAATTATTATTGCTATCTGTTTTTCTGGTATGTACATATCTACTGTACCAACTTTATCTATATTGTATTCTTTTGTTACCTCACTTTTGCAAATGTTTTTAATGTACTCAGTAATTTCTTCTTTACTATTTAACATGTCTCTTCCTCTTTATAAATCATTTTTAATTTTCCACAATCATGCAGTAATATACAATTTAATATATCAGCATTTATTTCTTTTGTGTTATTACTAATGTTTACCCACATATCTTCTGGCTCTAGTATCTTATTATTCTTAAACCCTATTTTTGAATAGCTGTTACCTGTAAATTTATCTATGTTTATGTATTTTGTTATATATGTTGGTTTATATGTTTCTATGAAATAACTGACTAATTTCTGTGTCCCACCTATAATTCTTATATTTTCTTTTGTACATTCCCTAAGTATCTCATATTTATCATCACCCAACCCAAGTGCTATTATCATTACCAAAATATCTTTATAATACAATCCTAAGCTGATATCAAAGTTACAGTATCCATCTAAATGATATTTATTTAAGAAATCCTCTGTATCTTCATTTGTTACAACTTTAATAACAGTGTTATTAGCATCTATCTTAACCGTACTATCTGATATTTTGTTTGCTATAATATTTTTAATTTTTTCTTTCTTATTATCATCAAGCCATTCATATTCAAATATATGTATTAATCTTATTCCTTGCTTGGCACATTCAAAAGTTTTTTGTTGATGATAATATTTATCTTTGTATATATCTGAATGCCAATATGTTCCATTAAACTCTATGGCTATATGCTTCTCTGGGATGTAGATATCGAGTTCCTTGCCATTTAATACTTGTCTATCAGATGCTATTATTTCACTATCTGTAATTGTTTTAAGCCAACTTACTATTTCATCTTCGTAGTGACTGAATGTTCTCATTTGTATTACATCTTCTAATTCGTATTTGTGTACTATTTTCAATGTTCTTGATACTCCAAGGTTTAGTTTTCTCATAAGCTGATAAGTAGTTGGTTTACTGTCGAATTCATTCTCTATAAAGTTCTTTAAGTTTTCTTTAGATGCTATAGCATCTAACTCCTTTTCTGACCTCTTACTATTAAATTTCATCCAGCCTATTTCATTGTATCTTTCCAGTAAAGTCTTGCGTGCTCTATTCCATTTATTGCACCCACAAGATTTAGACTCTCCATTTCGTAAGGAAAATGAATGTATGTTCTTTACTGTGCCACACGAGCATTTGCATTTCCAAAAACTGTTTCCTGCATACTCTATTACTGTCCACTCTCCAAAATGCATGCCTTTTAAGTCAATTTTTAAGTCATGTCCGCATGACTTTGTATACCCATATCTAAGATTGTACCCAAGTACATTAAACTCTTTTCCACATGAACATCTACACTTCCATCTTAAATCTCCTGCATATTTAATGACCTTCCATTCCCCAAATGTTTGTCCTTTTAAATCTTCTAATCTTGCACAACCTCTACATTGTGTAGAATCATGACTTGTCAAGTTTGAACTTTTTACCTCATATGTATTTCCACATTTTAGGCATTCACACTTGTATGTTTGGTTTCCTATGTACTTTTTAACTTTCCAATAGTCAAATTGCTTTCCTGTTAGGTCTTTAACCTTATCCCTATTTGCACAGTTTCCACACTTGTTTGATTTTCCTGATCTTAAATTGTTAGTTGATACACTATATATGTTGTTACACTCTAAGCATTTACATCTCCATTTTTTATTGCCCTCATAATTAAGTACTTCCCAACTCCCAAATGTTTGTCCTTTTAAATCATCAAGTCTAGCATTATTTGCACACTGCTTACATTTAGTTATAATGCCCTTTCTAAGTTCATACCCACGTACAATTGTCTCATTACCACAGGAACATCTACATTTCCACTTACTGTCTCCAATGTATTCTTCTACATGTAACTCGCCAACTGTATGCCCTCTCATGTCTTTAAATGTATTTTTATTATTAATACACTCACCACATGATTTTACGTACCCACCTAATAAGTGTGTTGTGTACTTTTCACAGGTGTTTCCGCATGAGCACTTGCATTTCCATTTTCCTTTACCAGCATATTCAATAACACTTAATTTACCAAACTCCCTATTTGTTAAGTCCTCTTTAGGTTTTCTCAATGTAGTACCTCACCAAATTCATAAGTTTTTAAATATCACTTAAATTCATGTTGTCAATATCATTAAGTATATTGCTTGCGTCATATTGTACCCTATTACTTGAGCTACCTAATAGTGATTGTATTTCACTTTCATTTCTATTGCTTGCAACTAACATGTTTGATGTATCAGGTATATCTACTCCCATTTTATAGAATACTTTAGCTGCGTTCTCTATAAACTCAGCGTTCTCAGCATCATCTGTTGTAAGTGCTGCTCCTTTAACAAATGTAGCTGTTGGCATTGATGAACTCTTTAATGCTATGTCACCAGGTTTAGTTAATGCACGTGTCCACTTTTGAATACCAAGTGTATCTATTACATCCTCTACATCTGCTCTTACAGCGGCTGTAAATTGTAGCATTGTTCTATTAGTCTTATTTACAACGCCTGTGGCTCTGTGTGGTACGAATAATAACCTGATACCCTGTGATGGCAACTGTGATATTAATGTCTGTATTTTTCCATCAAATTCTTTTTGTTGGTCTTTATCCAAATTGTTGATTACTGTTATATACTCATCAATGACTAAGTAAAGTACAGGAAGTTTTATACCTTTCTTTCTTAATGCCCATATATCATCACACCTGTTATCTACCAATAATTTCTTACGTCTAGGTGCTTCAACTTCTATGATATCATCTAATATCTTAAGTATTTCTTTATCATTGTGTAGTCCACACACGTGTGGCATTAATGCCATTGTTTTAAACAAGTTTGACTCTTTAGGGTCAACAATGATAAACATTACATCTTCTGGTGTATTAAACAGCATTAAGCTCATTAATATACTTAATACGTACCAGCTCTTTCCTGAACGTGGTTTACCTGCTATTAACATTGTATCAAAGTTTTTAGCATCATCAAGTATTACCTTACCTAAGTCAGTAATACCTGTAATCATAGGCAATTTATTCTTTTCATTTAAGAAGAAATCCTTACAATAGTCAAGCTTAAATACATCACCAAATGTAACTACCGGATTTTCTCCCTTAGATATTATAATGTTATAGAAATCTCCTGATATAGACGCTGTAACTGCTACATTAGGATTCTCATCATCCTTCATGTATATTTCTATTTCTTTTGCAAGATCATCTGGTTTCTTAACCTTGTTTATTCTCTTTACTCTAAGTTCGTATGCAAATAGTGTCTCTTCTGCACTTTCTAATTGACTATTTACTTCTTCTATTGTACAATTAGCTAAATTAGCTAATGCTTTCATACAAATTGTCTCTAGTGTTTTCCAATCATTAGAGTCAACTACAATTGATTTTTTGTCTGCAAATTTAACAGTATTCTGTGGAAATAGAGTACAAAATGTATTTACTAAAGTTTGTCTTGACATATATTGATTTTCACTTATTTCTTCAAGTCTTGCTGAGTAATCTATAGGGTCTGGCTCAATTAGTTCAGCAGGCTCCTCCACAGTTTGCTCAGGCTCACTAGGAAAATCTTCTAATTCATCATCGTTAAATATGTCATCAAAATCATTTCCAAAGATATCATCCATTATATCTCCTGAGTTATCCTCTACATCTTGTGTAAAATTATCCTCACCAGCAGGCTCATCTGCTACGTTTTCTAATGTACCTATCTCTTGCTCTCCTTTTTTTGTAAGTACAAGTGCTGCTGTTCCTAATCCTGTTATACCTGTAGCTAATGTTAAACCTCCGCATAAACCGAATTGCACACCGCTGCTTGATATAACTCCTATATCTGCTATTGATCCCCCTATACCCATTATTATGCCTAATGGTATTAGTACTGCTCCTGTTTTTATTAGGTTTGTACTTAGATATCCATAGTCATCAGCATTTCTATCCTTGAATGACTTTATCATCTCAAGTAATATAGCTCCTATTCCTTGTGCAGCTGCTGCCCCTGCATCAAATACTTTATCCATTGTATCTTTTTGCTCAACTTGTTGACCAGGCTGGTTCATCATGTTTTGCCCGCCAAATCCTGTGCCAAAACCTGGTTGACCAAATGCACTTCCATTGTTTCCGAATCCGTTGTTGTTTCCACCAAAGCTGTTATTTCCAAATCCATTATTACCGAAGCCGTTGTTACCACCAAATCCGTTGCTATTTCCACCGAAACCATTAGAATTTCCACCAAATCCATTGTTGTTTCCGCCGAAACCGTTGTTACCACCGAAACTATTAGAATTTCCACCAAAGCCACTATTGTTATTATTTCCGAATCCGTTGTTGTTATCCCCAAAACCTGATGAACCACCAAAACCATTATCAGTGTCTCCGAAACCTCCTGATGAGCTGTCATCACTTCCTCCAAACAAGTCATCTAAATCTCCAAAATCGTCAAAACCACTCACGTCGCTGTCACCTCCTGACCCATCAAAGCCTGACTCAAATTGAGGATGATGTCTAACATCACTAACCCTCTCTATATCATCTTGAGATACTCTGTTATCTAAAAGTCCCATAAAATAACCTCCTTAAACTACTGCACTTAGTATGCTTATTGCTACTATAAATATTGCTGATAGCATCAAAACAGGAGCTACTTTTTCTATATTTTCTTGTGTAAAATTATCTTTAAATGTAACTACATATACAATTACAAGTGTTACTAGAAACAAAAAAATGTACATTCTATATCTCCTTGCTGTTTAATATAAAATTATTTTTTTATTTAATTGTTACTAATGCATAAATAAAAAGAACATATCTATATATGATATGTTCTTTTTGATATAGCAACTAGTTCAATTTTTGTTTAAAAGTTACTACTATGCTTTCCATTCAAATTTTAGGTTACCACAGTCGTACACCTTTATATACCCTAAATTTGCCATGATTTCATCTTCTGTCTGGTCTTCTGTTCCTAGTCCTTGTTCTACCAGCTTATGCTTTTGGGTTTGATATCTAGTCAGTATAATATTTCTATCTGATGATATCCACACATAATTGGGACTTGTCAGACTATTTTTATCAGCCTTAAACCCTAGTTTTAAATATGCATCTCCAGTAAATTTACTTATGTCACAGTATGTTATTATAGATGTTGGTTTGTACTTATTTATGAAGTAGCTAAGCATTCTCTCTGCTCCACCTATAATTTTTATACCTGACTTAAAACACATTCGTATTAATTCATACTGGTAGCTTTTGTTAAATCTAGGTTTGCCAAATGTCATTATACCTAGTAATTCATCATCATTATATATCCCAACAGCTATTTCAGAATGTGCTGATGATTGTAAATGATATTCTGTCTCAAAGCCACCTTTATCCTCTGTACTAACTTCTTTAACAGTTAGCTTTCTAGCATACAACTTGTCTAATATATCATTATTTATTATGTCATATAAATATCTAGTTAGTTTGCTCCTATTTATACTGTCTATCCATTCATATTCGAATATGTGTATTAATCGTATTCCTTGCTTTGCACATTCTATAGTCTTGTTTTGATGGTATTTTATTGGTTTTTGTGACTCTGAATGCCAGTATGTTCCGTTAAACTCTATTGCTATTTTCTTTTCTGGTATGTATATATCTAATTCTTGACCATGTAGTATGCTTCTGTTATGTCTTTCCACATTATTATTACATATTGATTTTATGTAGTCATATACATCAGTTTCTAGCTCACTTTCAGCACAGGTGTAATCAATTAAATCTTCTATATTATACTTATTCTTAATATATGCTATTAAATATGTATATGATATTCCTAACTTTTTAGCTATTTGTGTTAATGTTAATTTTTGATCTCCTAGAAATTTTCTTAAGTTATCCTCTGATTTTAAAGCTTCTATTTGCTCCTTAGTTCTGTACTCAAGTTGTCCATTAGCTATTAATGTATTGATTCGCATGTCAGATGTTGAACACCCACATGACATTGTACCTTGTGACCTCAAATTAACTCCATACACATCTACTGTGTTACCACAATCACACTGGCACTTCCATTTACCTCCGCCTATGTACTCTTTAGCTACAAGTTTGCCAAATCTCTGATTTTTGATGTCAATATATCTATGTATACTTGCTCCACAACTCTTAGTATGCTCATTTCTTAAATAATGTCCATGTACATTAACCTCATTACCACAGGAGCATTTACACTTCCATATACCATTGCCTATATACTCTATAGCAGTTAACTCACCAAATTTCTTATCTTTTATGTCTTTCAACACACCTGAATTATGTCCACATGACTTTGTACTTCCAAATCTAAGTGCTGCACCTTTAATATTTTTAATTGCACCGCATGAACACCTACACTTCCAGTATCCATTTCCAGAGTATTCAAGTGCTGTCCATTCTCCAAAAATCTGTCCAGTAATATCTTTAAAATCACTATCACTGTTCATTAAAGCCACTACACCTGGTTTATCCAACCCACAAGATTTTGATGTTCCGTTCCTTAAATCCTTTCCAAGTACTTTTCTTTTTGTATGTAAGCTGCATTGACATTCACAGTTCCAATATTTGTTTCCTGCATATGATAGTACTTTCCAGTCTCCAAAAGTCATTCCTGTTATGTCATTTACATTTGTATGAAGTTCTGAATGTGTACAGTTTGGTATATTGTCATGTTCTAAATGATATGTATGTACAATAAATTTTTTACCACATTCCTTACAGTGACAATTCCAATGATAATCTCCTGCATAACTGTCTACTATTAAGTGCTTAAATTCCATTCCAGTCAATTCCTTTTTTCTTAAGCACCCACAATTTGTTGTTTTACCTTTTCTTAAATCTGCACTGTCTATCAGTTTTATGGTATGTTTTTCACACTGGCACTCGCACATCCATTTTCTTTTATCTTTATTGTATTCAAGCACTTTCCAATTGCCAAATTGCTGACCACTAATGTCTATAAATTTACCCATATAAGATTATCCCCATAATTAAAATTTTATTTCTATATAAAAATGCAAAAAAATTAAGACACCGAATAGATGTCTTAATTTTTACTAGTCTTCCTCTTTTACATCAACGCCTGTTTTAAACAGAGAAGAGTTTACAAGTGCAGGTGGTAGTTTAACCTTTACTATTGCCTTTTTTCCATCTTCAAGTGCTACACAGAATGCATTTTTATATCTACTCTGAGAACCTGATATTTTTTGTGAGCCTGTCTGTTGTGCTGAATGTGCTTTTGCTATGTTATCAAGTGCTAAAGCAATTTCTTGTTGGTCAAATTTTTTACAGAAGTCTGCCCTTGTTGATGAATCAGGTATTTTACCTATTGCAAAGTTTTGTATATTTTGTCTGAGTCTCTTACCTAATTCATTATCATCATCTAACATTGCTGCTAGGTCATTTGTTATAATAAAATTGACATCTCCTCTTTTACGACCGCCTGTAATACTGTTGCTAATCGTTTCAGCGGAACCTTTTATTTCACCCCAACGTTGAAATTCTTCCCATACCTTCACATTGAACGTATGTTTTACATACTTGCAGTAGTTTGAAATTTGAATATTAACATAAGCAACTGATAACTGTTTCAAACCTAAAATTACTGGGTCAGTTGATGATGCTGCAGCCCCCTTCATACCAAATGAGAATACTATAAACTTTCCCTTGTATAGTTCATTAGCTGACATAGGTTGTTTAAATGTTCCAGACTTTGCCTCACCTGGCTCAAAATAAACACTGGCTGCATCTACTATTGACACAGCTGCTTTATGTTTTAAATTGTCTGCATCATTATCTACTAATTCCTTAGTCTCTACCATACTTTTAATTTCATAGTATATATCATGTAATCTGAGTCCTTTACTTCTATGCCATGTTTCTTTATTGTCAGTAACGCCAGCTGTGTCATACATTCTTGATATAGCCAATGACATTACACGTTCTTCTTCTTTTGAGAAGTTTTCATCCATACCTTTAGCTATAAGTCTAAATATAGACATTATAAAGCTGATTGCACTTTCCTTAAGCTCGTCATCTACTTGTGGGTCCCCTGTTAAATCAGGTATTTCACAAGGGTCGAAATAAACATTGCTGCCTTTACCCATTGATACAATTTTTACATCTTCTGGATTCCCTGCTCTTATAAAATTTGCAAGGTTTGTATATTCATCACCCTCGTAATCCATTACGCAACAAACAAATCCGTCTGCTAATAAATATGTTAGTAATGCTTTTACCCAATAGGACTTACCACCACCAGTTGATGCACTTATTAACCAATTGTCTGCTGCATCAGGATCCTCTTTAAATTTCCTCATAACAGGAGTCTGTGACAATATATCTATTCCAAGGCTTACTCCATGTGTTCCAACACGTCCTTGTTTATAACTATTAAAGTTTGCTAATAAATCATCTGTTAAAACTCTCTTAGCTAGCTTATCTTCAACTTCCTTTAATGGATGCAATGAGAATGGAGATATTGCTCTTATCCAATCTATCATGTTTATTCGTAACTCTGATAGTTTTATATCGGATTGACTACAAATCTCTTTTAGTGACCTTATTGACTCTGCCATATTTGATAAGCTTTCTTCGTCTCTTTTAGCTGATATAGTTATTATAAAGCATACTTTCATAAAGCTTCTTTTATAATCCAATTCAGCCTCATTAAGATATTTTGTTGAGTTTATCATTCTATTTCTTGCCTGCGATTCACCACGCTGTGTTCTATAATCAAAAACATCTATAGGTCCTGAATGTTCTTTACTGTATGTTCTCCAAACATTCATTCTGTTCTTCATTTCTGGTGATTCCCAGTTTATTCTATGTGGTTTACAATGAAAATAAAAGTTTATTTTAATGCCATTTTGCATGCATCTTTTTCTTATGTTATCTATCAATCTAGGCTGTAACCAATCAGGAAATTTGCTTATCATAAAATACTTAGTTAATTGAGTATCTGATGATATGTTACTAAATCCTATAGCAAGCTGACTGTTATTAAGCTTTTGAGTTGGCTCAATAATAGATGTTCCTGCCACTAGATTTGCCAGTATCATATCATACATGTCCATTTTTTCTTTACGTTTTGACTGTTTCTTAATGTTCTTAGCATTATTTTGATACTGCTCCATAAACTGTTTTTGTTCAGGAGTCATTCCTTGAGTGTTTATCTGATTATTCTGTAAGTTACCTTGTACAGATAATTGCTTACTTTGTTTTTGAGATGCATTTCTTCTTGCCATTTTAAAACCTCTTAACTACTCACTGTATAGTGTATTGATTTTGCTCTTTTTTATTATTGTATCTATAATACCTTCTTTTGTTGTACTAGTTGCTTGCTTCATATACTTAGAAAATCCAAATGATGAAGATGCAATTTCATGTTTCTTATATTCTGGAATTGTAGGTATATCAATAAAATTTCTATCTCCAACAATTTTCCACTCTTTACTTATATTTAATGAATTTGCTGCATCAGTAATTATAAATGATACATCATTTATTTTTAACTGTGACTTCAATGATTCATAGTCTTTTTTTGAGTTCATTACGTAGAATTTGCTAACCAAATTGCCCTCTACAACATCATTCTGTGTATGCATTCTATCATATATGATTACTACATCAAATGCTTGCTCTGATGTTAATACATCTTCGATTATCATCTGACTAGGCTCTGCTACAACAAACTTCTCAATCTTGTTTACTAAGTTACCCTTGTCTGTAATGTAATCGTTACCAGTAACTACTCTTAATGGATTGTATACACTATATAACTCAGACCCAGTATCATATATAAGCATCTTTGTCTTTAAACCTTTTCTTTTTAAATAGTCAAAGATGACACTTACCAATGTATTTGTGTATCTTACGTATGATATCTCTTTAAAGTAGAGTACTATTTTTGTTTTATTGCCTTTTAATAATTGTGTTGATGTTGTTTTAAAGCTTGTTATGGTTGAACCTCCTGAGGATGACTGTTCCTGTAGCTCTTTTGTTTTTTCCTTAAGTTTTTCATTTTCTCTTTTCAGGTTTTCAGCTGCTACCTTATTTTCATCTCTTTCGTGTTTAACATCCTTTAAAGACTCTTCTTTATCTGCTACTGCCTTGTTTAGCTTTTTCTCTTTATCTTTCAAAGAGTTAACTTCATTAACTAACTCGTTAGAGTTAAACATCTCACAAGTCTTCTTCATACTATTTAAAGATGTAGTAAGATTTTCTATACTAAGCATGTGCTCTTCTAAGAATGACTTTAGTGCTTCTTCATTTCCTTCTTCTACTAAACTCTCAATTCCGAACAGTATCATGCTCATATCAGAAAAGGCTGTTAAATCCCCACCAATGTAAGTTTGAACCTCACAATAGTCTGGCTCTCTTTCCTCTAATGTTTTTAAGTAGTTAGCAGATAATGACTCTCTACTATCTACTTCGTATATATTATAACTACTAAATGTTATCATTAATGATGCTAATGGTCTGAAACATTTATTCTCATCTGTTATGGATATAAGTATTATCTTGTTATGATTTCTTAAAGCTGTGTTTATGAATTTATAATAATCAGCTACTTTTTCATCGCACTTGCTGTCTACTATTATAATATATAGATTATCCTTAGTATTAGCTGTATCAATATTATCTACAGTGATTTTCTCATAACCATGAAATGTTTCATTAATGATATACTTTGTCATTTTATACTTTCCTCCGATTCAATTATTGGTTGGAGTAGTTATTTACTCCAACCAAATTGTATTTATACTATTTCTTAAGCACTATATGCTCAAGTAATTCAATGAATATTGCTTGACCCTTTGGTGTATCAGAATATTGAACATTGTCAAACCATCCATTTTCTATGTCAGGGTCATCATTTATAATTCCTGCAATATGAAGGTCTTCAAAATGGAATCCAGGGTCTTCTCCTATTAGCTCCTGTACCTTCATATCTACTACCTTTGTTATATCCACTCCAGTCCTTACTTTCTTACCAAGTAACTTTGTAAGGTTTCTGTACCTGTTAAACACCAACTGTGCTCTACTGAATATTGTATCCTGCATGTCATCTAAGCTGATGTTACATACATTAAGCATTAACTTAGTTATACCCCAGTTACTTGCATCTGCTACAAGCACTAAGTTATCTGTCATATATGTTATTTCAGATAAGAACCCAATGGCAGAATTAAAAGGTATATCATATATTACAAAGTTATGACTTGTTTTTGCTAAGTTAACAAATCTACTTATTTTTTCTTTGTGAAGTAATTCACTTACAGGAGCTGTGTCTGTACCGAGTCCCATTGTTAATAAATGGAATCCCTGTTTAACAATACTTTCCTGTGCACTAATACCATTACTACTGTTTACTGCTGACATTAAGTTTGCTCCGTCAGGTTCCATACTGTCATAATTTGTTTTAGATATGTAACTCTGAGTTCTTCCCTCAGTATCCATATCTACTAATAATACTGTATACCCTAACTGATTAATGATATTAGCTAAGTTATATGCTACTGTACTCGTTCCACATCCACCACATCCAGTGACAACTATGCTATTTCCTCTTGATGCAAAAGGTCTTAACTGTTGTTTTATATAATTTATATCTACTTTGTTATTGCCCTTACCCATGTTTACCATGGCTTGATTATCTTGCTGCCAAGACTGAACAGGTTGGGCTGTGTTTAACTGGTTGGTCATATTCTGATATTGAGCTTGATTATTCTGACCTCTACCAAATAAACCTCTTAGTCCTTTCTTTTTCTGCACCTGCATAGTTTGTTGTGGTACTTGTTGATTCATATTAGCAGCTGCCGCTGCAGTTGCTCCTGCTGCCGCTGCAGCCATCATAGCTGCCTGGTCATATGACTGCTGGTCAAATCCTGTAGGATTTCCGCTATACATATCATTTTCCATTGTTGTCTGATAATCATCTTGTGTACTACCATCATACATGTCACCACCAAAGCCCTGCATGTTATCCTGTTCTTGTGGTTGCTCTTGCATCTGGGCATCATCATACATGTCACCACCAAATCCTGACATGGTATCCTGTGGCTGCTTATCATACATGTTGCTGTATTGATTATCATTATTATAGTCACCTTGCTCGTTGTTCTGGTACATATCCCCACCAAAACCTTGGCTCTGGTTGTTTTCTTGCCCATCATAATACATGCTATCTGTGAATCCCTGCTGTGACTGTGAGTCATTCATTTGCTCATCATACTCATTATTAAAACCACCATACTGATTATTGTCAGTCATACCAGTATCAATAGCTCCATCTGCAGTGTCTTCATCATCAAACCCTGGTATAAACCCTGTTCCAGTAGTGTTTTCTGTGTAATCAGGTAGTTCATCCGATTGTTTTATAGGCTCCATTACATCAGTCTCTATAGGTGTATCCTGTTCAAACTCGTTATTGTCTGTGCCCCAGCCTTCCCCAGTGCTACCTTCGTTATCATTGAAGCTTTCGCCCCAGTTATCCTCAGCTCCATTGTCATTATTATCACCAAAGCTGTTACCGAAGTCATCACCGAAGCTGTCACCGAAGTTACCATCAAATTCTGTTCCAAAATTCTGTGTAGCATCACCTGTGTATATATCATCTGTGTCTCCAAGCATATCTTCTAAATTATCAGGTACTCCTGTATTATCTGCTTCTATTCCCTCATTTATATCAAGGTTATCGCCTATCCTATTGTTGCTATCATCAATTAAATACTCATCACCACCAAATACATCATTTGTAGGCATCTCTGGTAAATCCATGCCTAATTCCATATCAGATGTATCTACGCTATCATTATTAGCTGGTTCATCATTAAACCCAAAATCATCAACTTCAGGTACTGCTAATTCAGGTTCAAATACCCAGTCTCTTGGTAAATCTGCTGCTTCTTTCACTATCAAGTCTGCAAAGAATGTAGCTTTATAAGGAGGCTCCCTAAACACTACTGCGCTATCATTTGCTATAGGAAGTATCTCGTCATATATCATTCCTGCTATATTCTTATTCTGTGATAAGAATACATAATTACTCTTATGAACCTTCTTAGATATATCCATTGAGAATTTATTTATTCTCTGTCTTATCTGCATTTCATCTGTTATAGCACCATCTCTTGTTATACTCTGCTCAATTATAACAGCCTTATCAAAGTAATCACCCCTGCTAAACATATCCATTATGTCGTCTAGGTATTCTATTACTATGAACTCATCTCCACTTGTAGTAAATTTCTTTCTAATACCATCAATAATATTATATGTCTTTTTTCCACCTGATAGTAATACTCTCATTTTTAGCTTTCCTTTCTTTATAAATCTATGTATTCTTCGTCATCATCTGTGTCTGTGTAAGGTTTTTTCTGTAAGTCTATTGTACTATTTGGCTTAGTTTGTACTTGTCTATTTTGTTGTGGCTGTTGTTTACCTGGTTTTCCAGGTTTTATAATACTGTTAAATCCTCTGTTATTAGTACCTACTGTAGTTTCAGACAATGAACTAAAATCTACACCAACTTTATTTTTTATTTCCTTTCTATATATGGACTTCTTTAAAGCCATATCAGATGTTTTTAATGTTTCTTTAATCACACCACTAGTTATATTTCTGAGTTTGTTTCTTTCCATATTATTTAAAGTTTGATCCTCACCATCTGTCCATAATATACCAGTAATGTCAAATGGCTTAACCATACTGTTTGCATTATTATTGTACATTAGTAAGGATGCTTCAGTATAATTAAAGTATGTTACTCCAAACTCTTCTTTTAATAAATCAACTATATCTTTACTTGATAGTATGCTATACCCTATATATGCTCCATCTAATAGTTTAAAGATGCTTTCTGTAATATCCATTATTATTGTATCTATTTTAGTTAAGTCTGTTGTATAAAACAAAAAGTAATCACTTTCATATAAAGATGAGTGTGTAATATTTTTAATGTGACCAACTTCCATTTCCATTAACTTTTGAATATTTGGATTGTCACTCTTATAAACTACTTTCGATAGTTCTGCCAATCTAGGGTCTTTACCTGCTTGCTCCATAATATTCATTTGTACAAATGAATATTTTTGAGTAATAACATCTCTATAAAAGTCTGATATTGCATCATAGTGTGTTTCTTTAAAATCAGGTGTTTTACCTGTTATTGTATCTCTGTCCACTTTTATAATTATAGCTATCTTTGCATCTGAATATGTTATTATAGCTCCTTCATCTGTATCTTTAATGGATGCTATGTCCCAAAATATTGCAGGAGTTGTTATTTCATGCTCTTTAAGGTCTAAATACATTCTATAATAGAACTTTTCTTCAAATATAAAGAATCTTGTTACAAGTGTTGATGCTATTAGCCATATAGTTAACCATATTACCCAGCTTAGTAACCCCCCATTTCCATGACTACACTTGTATATTATATAAGCTAATGCACATAGTATACATGCTATACACACAAGTTTTGGTGTTGTTATAAAATGCTCATTGTAGTTACCACCCTCAACATTTATAGGTATAAGCATGTTCCCATTTCTATCTGTGTAGTTCTCTCTTCTCTTTGTATTTGCCATTTTAAACTCTCCTTATTAATTATAAAAATAAGGCTAGGTCTTAATACCTAGCCTTAATGTTAGAAGCTAACTAATTAAGAATCACTTCCTAATTGTTCACCAGCCTTAATTTCTGCATCTATATCAGCCGCTGTTGTGCTACTATCACTCTGTACTGTATCACCAGTGTTATATGCGGATGCTGCATTTTCGTCAGCGAATGCACTATCTGAATCAGTTGCATCCTTTGTAATTTTGATTGAACTGTCATTAGCCTGTTGTATATTTACGTTTTGAGTAGGTGTATCTGACACACCTGTACCGCTCATACTTTCTGTTCCACCAGTACTATTACTGTGTGTATCTTCTCCATTAAACAGTCCTGTCACTCCATCACGTATGCTTCCTGCAAAGTCTTGTAATTTTCCAACAATTGTACTTGTTACAAATCCCACCATTTCTGCTCCCATATCCCTATAATGTGCAAAGCAGAAACATAAGTGTTTATACATAAGGAATACGTAGACACAGGATAGGACTATCACTGCTAATAACATCCATACTGGGTTACCAGGATTTGTTGTAACACTCTTTACAGTTAGTACCTCGTCACTAGATGATAATGACATTAGCATTGATATCAAGAAATAATATGCTATTGTATATATCATAAATACTACGTTACTAACTAATTGTGCCCCTGCTACTTTACCTTTATAGGCTGTGCTGCTAAACAGTGCCCTTATTATTGCTATGAATCCTAAATAGAATATAGCTGCCATTATCAACTGTTGACAAAGGGGTATTAACCAAACACATAGCACTGCACACAGTAATAATAAAAATGCTGTAAACAAATCAGAATCTGTCAGTAGTGTACTCATGGTATCCCCATATGCATAACTTGTGTTCTTTGATACATTTATCATAAGCATTTTCATAATAGCATCAAATGACAAATATCTTAAGTCAACTGATTGAGGATATATTTCATAACGTGTATCCAATACACCACTTGTACTAAACTCCTTACAAAACTCCTCAGTAGCATCAGTTGCCATTACCCTAAACAGTACTTCTTTTGTTAAACCACTAGTGCCTGCATAGTTAACTAATAATGTCCAATCTCTTGCTACTTTCTTATTTACTTCAATACACTTTAATTCTACAAGTGTTAAGTCTCCATCCTTGAGCCCATAGGCTTCTTTCTGTGCCTCACTAAACACCATTTGTCTGCCTGCTGCTTCATAGCACTCTGGTAACATAGGATTTTGTATTGTTACCTTTGTTCCATCAGGTAGCTTTGCTGAAGATGGCTTGCTATAATTATTATTTTCCATAAGCTTTACAGCCCAGTTACATCTGTATGCCCATGATTGTAAATTGCCCTCATAATAGTCAGAACCATCTGTTATCTTTAATCCCTGTCTCTTTCCATCGACATCTTCTGATAATATACCCGACTCCCCATCAAAGCCTCCTGCTGCTAGTGTCATTTCATACATATAAGGTATTGTGTTAGTAAAAAATTCTTGTAAGTCTAACACATCTCTTACATATCCTGTATATGTAACATCTGAGTTTGTTACATTTCCTGATGCCCCTTCTTTCTCTTTGTTGGTTGTCATTGTGGCATACATGAAGTTACTTCTTATGTCATCTCCAACAGAATTTTGCTCTATCTTTCCTTGTAGTCTACCTATAAGTGCTCCTACTGTCTTATCATAAGGGAATGAATCTTTTACTACGTTAAAGAAATAATAGTAAGGTGACTCTGTTGTTTTATAGTAACCATATCCATCATGTAGAGTGTTTGCCTGAGTTCTATCATACTGGTCTGATATAGTTTCATAAGCGTAATAGCCATCTTTGTCTGTCCTCCATGTATTTTGTTGTAATGTTGAATTAGCTGTATCTATCCATGTCTGCCATGAATCTACACTCTTATAATTTGTTAAACCTGTTCCAAACACGTTTTCTCTAGACAAAGTAGTTGAGTTCATGTTTAATGTTGGGTCATGTAATATAAAAGAATATAAGTGTGCATTTAGGTTAGGGTCATCATTTAATGTATATGCATAACATGCATAATTCATAGTTGTTGATGTATCATCTGCCCATGTAGCATCCTTATAGTCTGTGTAGAAGTTAGCTGATATGTAACTTCCTGTTGTGCTATCATCTGAGTACTTGTTTCTACCCCCATTTCCGCTGTCTGTAACTTCATCTGATACTGTTGCATCCCCATTTATAAATTGCTGAGATGTTGATGTAGGCTTTGTTACTGAGCTTGCATCTACTGGTTTATAATACCAATATAGATTACTACCATCATCCCATACGTTTGATAATTTTACATATACGTATTTACCTGAATCCTGGTCACTTGCTGAAAACTGTTGCATTACCATAGGTAATACCCAACGCGCTGAAGGTATGCTTTGTATTTCTGAGTATATACTGTCATTAGCTGTCTGTGTTAATTTTTGACTAACGTCTTGCTTTAACATTAAGCTTCTATCTGTGTATACAACAGATAATTGATTTATTAAACTCTTTACTACTGATGCTTCTTCAGCACTTAGTCCCTCAAAATCATTTGTTTGTGATGCAGCATCAGACTCTATTGAAGCGTTTGCTACTCCCTCACTAAGTGTCCAATAAGTCATTTTACTACTGAATATTTTTTGAGTAAAGTTAGTAGTAATAGCTGGAGTGATTTCACCACTAGATGGTACTAGTAGTATTACATTTACTACTGTAAATATACCTAATATAAACCAGCTAAATTTTCTTCCTTTAAGCAACCCTATTACTATTAAAAGTATTGTGCATACTATAATCATTACTACCGATATATCTATGTAGCCATCTAAGAACCAACTAGTTAAAAAGTTTTCTGAAAATGTTGGAACTGCTAAAAATCCTGAGTTACTTTTAGTAGCTGAACCACTATAAACTGATGATGATCCTCCATACACAATCCTATTGTATTGCTCATATAAGAAATCTGATATTCCGTTATATACCATTTGTTTTCTGTAGCTTCTACCTGCTTCAGGTGATAGCATCAAATAACCAAGGTTTAATACTTCAGATTCCAAGTCTTCCTGAGACATCATCTGTGTAATATCTCCAGGGTCAACGTTTAATAAGTCTGATGTTGGGTCATAAATCTCCACATTAAATTTACTCTGAGATTCTGTACCACTATTTAATGTTGATTTATTTACAACTCCATACCAATCTAAGTATGTCATGTATATCATTGTTGAATATGTGTTGAACTCTGTTCCGTCTGCTATATTTAATACTGCTGAGACTGCCTGCATTATTTGTGATGAAGGATACACCTTTACTAATCTGCTACAACTATTTTGAATTGACTCATTGCCACCTACATCGTTCCAATTAGAAGGTATATCTACATCTCTAAATGTTGAATTACATGCAGTAAAGAAATCCCACAAGCTATCAGATGATACCTTTTTGAAATCAGATACTGTGTTTGATGAACTTAACTCGCTTTGTAGTTTTGTACTATTTATAATACCTGCTGTTGAATCACTTATATTACCACTATATACTTGATAAACCCAGTTATAGTAATTTCTCAATGATTTACCATTTTTACTAAAGCTGTCTTCATTAGGTGTTACTACTTGTACAGGTACTACTACTGCAGAGTCACCTATCAGATTCACTTTTGTACCATCTGTATTTATAAGTTCAGTTAGCATTTCAGGCTTTTTTGTTTCTGTATGATGTACATAGTTAACTAATGTTGATGCACACATAATAGTACTTTCGATAAGCTCTTTAGAGTTACTTGTGTCACTCCAACCAGATACGTATGACATTAGATTTGTTCCGGCTACTTCATACTCTAATGGTAGCTTATTTGAGTCAGACTTTATATCAGCATCAAATAATGCATACATATAATCTTTAAATGTTGAAAGTGATGTTCCGCTTGTACCTGTCTCATTTAATAATGCAGCTGCATCTGTATCATAGTAGAAGAACCCAGCTCCATCAATGTCTGAATCACCAAATGCAGGTAATCCTGCATACTCCAAATCTGTGCTACCTCCCTGTCCAAGTCCATTTACAAATGCTGCTATGCCATCATCCATTCTAGATTGGTGTAAATCCTCTAAAATACTGTCTTTGCTATAATTAGATACATAGCTGTTCATCATCCAAGAGTTAAGTATATTTATACTTTTCTCAGTTGTTATGTTCTGATTAACAGCTGCTGGCATTACCATAGTATAATCAGATAATACTAGATTTCCGAAACAATCCATTCCTATTGATGCACCAGTTCCATATAAACTGTCTAATTTATCTGTAAACATCTTTTGATAGTCATGAGATGATGTACTACTTCTTACTCCGTTAATCATTGCTGAGAATGCCTGTAAGTCCCAAGAGTTCATATAGTCAAGTATTATTGTATACTTGCCAGCAGTAGATGCACTCTTAATATAGAATGTTGGTATATATCCATCACTTATGTATGCTACAGCTGAATAATTATCTGATGTTCCTTTATTACCAAAGATTACATTTGTTTTATCTGCTTCTACACTAGCATCATATTTAAAAAAGAAATCGTCTAAGGTAGCTGCCCTTAATATAGATGATGCATCATCTACACTATTAGGGTCTGGCTTATCCTCAACGACCAACTTGCTACCATCATAATATATATGTGTATATGCAACATATACATTCTTTAACTGTGTACTACTTTCAGACTGTATTGCAAATGATGTAAAGTTTTTTATTACTTCATTATTTTCAGGGTCACTTCCTGAACCGAAACAAAGTGCCTGATATCCAGCTCCTTGTGAACCCCCATTACTAGATGTAGAAAAAGCTGTTTCATATGTATCTATAAGTGGCTGACAAAAGTTAGATAAAAATACTCCCCAACAAATCATTTCCCACTTATTCCAATTATCAGTTGTGGCTCTCTCATTAAGAATAGGACTTCCCAATGCTTGATTAGTACCTAATATGTCTGATGAACCACTTCCATAGGTTACTAATGGTATTCCTGTTAACATCATGTTTGCAACTGATGCAACACATAATAAGCTTATTATTGCTTTTTTAATGAAGTTCTTTACTTTAACACTCATTTTGCTCTTACCTTTCTAAGTCTTATTTTAAACCAATCCTCTTATCATATCTTCAACATAGGACGCTATTTTACCAAAAGTGTTTACTAATACTAATATAATTTCAGAAGCATCTACTCTAATGATTACTATAGCAACTGCTACCATGATTAAGCATCTGATTAACATGTGCTTACCATCTACATAACAGTGGTCTTCATTATTATAAGAAGGTAACTCCTCATCATATTGTATTGCAATCCAATGCCCAATAGTTACTTTATTTGTTAAGCTGAATCCTAAATCCACATTAGTATCTATTATCCAGCAAAGCATTAATGTCATTGCATAAGCAATTAAAAATATACCTAATACTACGAAAATGGTTCTAATAAGAGATGCTCTACTATCTGCATCTTCATCATTGTATATCTCTTGTATCTTATTAATAGTATCAAGGTCGAGTATTATTGCTCCCTGCTGACTTAATTCATATCTATAATTATTCTGTAAGTAAGTGCTTACCTGATCTGCCCCTATTGTATAGTCATACCCATGAGCTGCTAAGTATCTATTCCACCATACTAGCGATTCCTTAGATGCTGAACTGTTTATCCAATCACTATATAATGCTGAGTCAAACATTCCCTTTGTTGTTATCACACAGTAGAACCTCTGAACCTCTGCATTTGTATTGTGCATATCGGTTGAACCTATATATTTACTAGGAAATCCCATAGAAACTTTTATGCTTGTTACACTTGTATCCTTAGCTAGTTTGTCTTGTGTAGGTGATGTATCACTGTTATCAGCTGAACACTCTTGTATAGACTGTTGTATGCCTGCCTCCCTAAAGTTCTTAACTGTATATGCTGCCCATTTATTTGTGGTATTTTTGGCATCTGCTGATGTTCCTCCAAGTCCTGCTAATATACTCTCCATCTCTGATAATTTATCCTTAAAGTCCTGTTGTGTATTAAAAGGCTGGGTTGTAACTAATTTACTTCTAAAATCTGTTCCAAACATACCTTCTAACGCTGAGAATGCATCTGATGGAGGTACTTGTTGTTTTACACTATTCATGTAATTTATTGTGTTTGCCACTGCTGTCTTATCTTGTAATGTTGCATCATCCCCATACACCACATAACTTGTTGTATTTGAGGAACCATTGCCAATAGCAAGTGCATCTATATCACAAAAATCTGTTACATATAATTTTGTTAAACTTCCTACCTCTAAACCATCTATGTCTACAAATGAAGCACACCAGTCTTTATTATTTATATTATATTGTAGTGTATTACAACTATAACTATTGCCGTTAAATGATAATGGTTCTGCTGGTGTCCAAAAGGCTGCATCTGTTCTGAACCTTATCTTTCTACCAAAGACTACTGCTGTTTCGTCATAAGTTACACTTCCTGGTGCCCATGTAGCCTCTAGGTAATCCCTTAATATTATTCTAGGTATTAGTATTGTTTTAGGTATTGGAGTCCCATCTGATGCTAATACATTTATATCATAAGTTCTATATCCATCACAAACTAAGCTCGATTTTGTATCCCCTACAGATGAGTCAAAGTTCATTGTTAAATATGGGTCACTTGTTGTTACCTCATGACAGGTTGTTTTAAATGAAACTCCATCAGTATCATAATCATAGCTTATTAATTTTCCAGTTTGTATACTTACTGCCATGCCTGAGTTATTGTTAAATTCTGCTGTAACTGTTCCTGTACTTTCATCTAAATTAAATTTGCTTATTACAGATATTGGATATGTTAATACATAACAATGAGTTGTCTGTCCACCACTTGATGATGTTGAGTTTAACTTATCAAAGTAGTATGCTCCACTGTTAATGTTTATTGTGTTTTGTAATTCCTCAAATGCATCTTGGTTGAACTCTGTAAATCTGAGTGTTAGTACTGGTTTTGATTCAGCACTTGGTTTATCTTCGTCACCATATATTAATCTTTGTTTCATTACAAGGTCAATACCAGGCTTATTTACTGTAGTATATCCATCTCTTTCACTATCACCTATTAAATTAAAGTCTGATGGCATTAAGGTTACTGCTTTTCCGTTTTCATCTGTTAATTTCTTAAAATAGTTAGTGACTCCTGATATATCATCTTTGTCAACAGCTGCTTTTATAGCTGCAAACACTTCATCGACTGATTTGCCTGATGACTGTATTGCCTCTGCATCTAAAACATACATATCTGCTCTAAATCTATCATTTAATGTTTCTATGATATTATCTTGTCCACCAAAGAAATTTATTGGCTCAATGTCACTATCATCTATATCTGTCCAGTTATCTACTGAAAATCCATAAGGATTCTTATTAGCTGCTTTATAAAAATTTGATGCCACAAAGTTTGAAGCTACAAAGTAAGATGCTCCAGCATCACTTATACCACTCAAGTCTTTTGTACTAGTTTTTTGAAAAACCTCCCCATATTTGTAACTTTCATCACCATCCTTATCTTGATAACCACTCATCTGTGTCTCGCCATCATCATCTACATATTCTACATAGTCAGGCTGTCTAGGTATCAAAGAGCTTACTGACTTAGCAAATACCTGTGTTGCTTCATTTGTTAATGCCTGTTCATCATCATCTGTAATTACTGCTTTATCTATTATGGCTCTTACCTCTGTATCTATCTGACTGCATAGGCTAGCATACATTGTTTTATCAATGAATCCTGCATCTAGCAATGACTTTGCTATATCCTTATTCATTTGACCCCTCTCATCTAGTGCCTTTGGCAACTCTGATTTGAAGTAGACTGTTAGTGAGCTACCACAACCTGTCATGGTTAATACACCAAAAGTTGTTATTAAAAGAAATAATAATGTGTAAAGTTTTCTTCTCATATTTCCTCCTAAAATAAAATGGCTACTCCATGTTGAAAATAGAGTAGCCACTATCTTAATAAAATAGACGCTCAAGAAAGTTTCCTATGAGGTTCCATACAAGATCTATTATATATCCACCGCCTTGTAAAACTAATGAAAGTAAGAAGAACACGAATATTACAGATTTTACTTTAATTTTTAAGTATACCCATAACATATCTCCTATTGTTCCATTTAATTCTCCTTGACAGTAAACTTGTTCAATTGCGTGTTTTGCATCTCTAAATGCTATACCAAGCAATCTCTTGTCTGCACCTTTTGTTTCCAACTTGGTTATCAATTCATTTGTTTTCTCTCTTATTGCGGGAAAGCATATGTATATGACTTCCATAGTTACTATTATAGGTACGAGTATCACAATCATTAAAGATAAAATACCTAAAACAATTGCTGCTACTCGACCTATAACGCCAGATGACTCAATCAGAGTTATGTGGTCAAGGTCACCATCGTAGGCTAACCTTCTTTCAAGCTCATTTGTAAGTTCATCTATGCTCATTTTGTATCTCCGATGCTATTAAAATGAATTATTGATTGCTTCAAGGATACCACTTGCAAGTTTAACACCAATGTTTGTAAGAATATTGATATTTCCTGTAAGTAATATGAATATTAACACTGCAAGAATAACAAATGATATTATTCTCTTTTTAAAGTAAATTAAATATGCACTCTGTCCAGTCTGTGCTGTCTCTGCTGATATAACTGCAAACTGTGCATCCTCTGTTACTATATTAAGCTTTGTCTCACCCTTATTGTTTGTTCGTGTAATACCTTTTGTTCCATTAGCTTTTGCATCGTCCATCTTACCCCTAAACACTGGGAATGCTATATAGCATAAGTCAAAAGCTGTAAATACTGTCATACCAACAGTTATGAATGTTACTAAAATACCTAAAAATGTACTTATAGGTCCTTTTAGTCCTGATACTAAATCACTAGCTGTTTTTGTATCAGCTTCTAATGAGTAATACTCATCTAAGTCACTTATCTGTTGCTGACCTCTTAATGATTTTGCCTTATTTAAGATTGCAGTTTCATTATCTTTTCTATAGTAGTACTTTGTAGATACTCCACTAGCACTGTCAGTGACAGTAATAGATGTGTAGTCGGCACTTGCACCTACACCAGCATCAGTTGTTAATAAACTCCCAAACTGTGATGCCCCATACTTCTGTACTTCTGCCTGTACAGCTGCCTCATCTGCATATGCCATCTCTGTACTAAATGAAAATACACAAGCAACCATTGAGATAGCTATAAGCAGTGTTAAAATTCTTGACATTATTACTTCTTTCTTTATGCTCATTTTTCTTCCTCCCTTTATAGGTTAAATATATTATCTAGAATACCCTGATATATTAAAGGATATACCATACATATGATGCCAAGGAATACATTTAATATTTTAATAGCCTTGTAATTAAATGCTTCCCACTCATGTCCTGTGTTAAACCTCAATGAACCTATCTTTTTAGGAACTAGCCTTACTTTTTTATTTACAAAGCATATGAGTCTAACTCCAGCGCTTGTTAACATATCACTGATTAAATGGCTTATCCATCCGGATGCAAAACCAAGCATTAGTATGCTTAATACTTCCTTGTTTACGATTGATAAAAAACCTTTATTAGATAAGTACCTAGGTAAAAAGTAAGCAATTACAGTAAACCATGCACATATATCTATACTATGTGTTTGCCAACTTCTATGTTTACCTCCAGTAATATGAATCAGTGTATTTATAATTTTATTAGGTACTGTCTTATTTCCAACATTGGACCAATCATGATCCAAATCAGGAAACAATGCTCCAACTTTAGATGTCATCATTACTATTATAAGTGCTAGGTAGTAATTTATTTCTGTTATTCCTAACTTATAAAACAACATCATTGTTAAACATGCAAAGCATACTGAATATTGTTTATGTGTAGGACCTGTCATTTCTTAACCTCCTACAGTAAAGCACTAATCTGAGTTGTTAATACACCATTTGAATTAGGATTATACCTAGGAAGTTCATGATTTATTAGATTTAATCTATTCATACCAATCTCTTCTTTTCTAAGTCTCTCCTGTTCATCTTCTGTACTATTAAAACTATTCATCTTTTCCAATTCAGTATCCAGTGCTGGTGATGCACTAGCTTTGACTTTTATATATCTTTTTAAAACGTCATTTTCATCTTGAGTTCTGTAGTTTATTCTATCTTTTAACTCTGGTGTAAATGTACATATACCAGGTATAGTTGCTCTTTCGCCACTTTTTAATGACTTTACTACACTTTGTCTTGTTGCTTTATATACTCTCCTTATGATTTCCTCAGATAACCCTGATATAGCTGCTATATCATCATATCTTTCCTGAATGCTCATTCCTGCCATTTATATGTCCTCCTAATTAAAACTAAAAAGCTATATACTTACGTCTTATGTAGAATTGATTTGGCATGTCTTTAACCTGTTCTATATCATACCCAGCTAAATCTTCAGAGTATATAGCTTCATTAAACTGTGCTAATGACCTATCAGGTACTGTTATTTTTACAGCGTCTACGTCTGAATCTTCAAATATGATTTCTACATGTTTTAATTCGTCATATAACTTTGCTTTAAATGCTGACTTATCTCTCAAAGTCAGCATTTCATTTCTACGACGAGCTTTCCTAGCTTTCTCTACTTTGTTTTTATTTTTCAATACTTCGCTTGTTCTGCTCATTTAATGTCTCCTGTACTTTATAATTCTTAAATCATTCCACCAATACTGGTTATTCCTTTTGCAATTATGTCTCCAATTAAGAAACCTAAGTTAGTTAACACACCAGTAATTGCTAATGTTAATAATACAGGTGTAATAATCAGCACAACCATCATGTCTTTTGCATAAGCTTTTAGAGCACTCTGTGGTTTTCCATCAGGACCAGGCATTTGCTCAGCTGCTACAGCATTAAGTGCTGCTGATGATATCCATTGAACACGACCCATTGCAGGAGAAGCACCCATTTGACCTTGGGCACCCATACCATTCATGCCCATGCCTCCCATGCCGCCCATGCCCATGCGATTCATACCATAGCCACCGCGCATGCCCATGCCGCCCATGCCCATGCCGCCCATGCCCATGCCCATACCTCCCATAGGAGAACCCATACCTCCCATGCCAGGTTGCTGCATGCCCATGCCACTGCCGCCTGCTGCAGGATTTCCAGCATATCCATTACTTAATATAGACCTTGTAAAAGGAAGAGCTATATAAACTAAGTCTAATATTACTCTAACTACAAGAAATGCTGTTAAGAAGTAAGATAATATTCTTACTATAAATGCTGCTACTGTTCTTATGCCCTCATTGACTTTATCTGCTCCCTTAGTATCAACTGAAGTCAAGTCAGCGGCGTTCTTAGTATTCTCTATGTACTCATCTGCTGATGTGTATGAACTAGATGACTGACTAGAACTAACACTAGAATTAGACTCATTGCTCTGACCAGCAGCTGTTTCGTTACTCTCTTGAGTTGTACCATTTACTACATCGTCAAGTGAACTAGCATGTACTGTGGCAACAGGTAATGTCAATAGCATAACACTTGTTAATACTGTTAATAATACCTTTTTCATTGCATTAACCTCCTAATATAATTTAACTATATTAAAAATAAATTTATACCCAATTTTCTATACAATGCAACAAAAAATGACTACACTAATTGTAAGTTAGTGTAGTCATTTTTAATAACTAGATTTAGTTTATGTCATATCATTAAATTTTACATGTATTATATTCCATTATCAACTAGTCTGTATATAGATTAAAATTTCTATCAACTAGTTTTATACATAGTAAGTGCTCTTAATTGTCAAAGAAATCATCTATAGCCTGTCCAAGGTTTATATTTTCTTTCTTATCACTATTCTCACTATTTTCAGGTATTTCTATGTCAGGCAAATGAATATTATCTAATAAACCTGCTGTACCTACTACCTGTCTTATATCTCCAAATGACTCTTTGATATCAGCAGGTGTGACATCTATCTTCATTTGCTCTGCAATTTCTTCATTGTCTACTTTTAACTGTTTACTATGCTCATAAAGTGAAATCTTATTTTCAACAATTGCTTGTCCTGATTCATTAGCTAAACCATTTGCTAGCAACTCTATTTTAGATATGCGCATTGCAGTTGTTGTTAGTAATAACTCGTTTTTAGATGCATCTTCATCAGTTAAATTATTTGACAAATACTCTAGTACTTGTAATAGCATATCAAAATCATTGCTACTATACATTTCAAACAATTCCTTAACTGCTTTTACATAGTCTAATGGATAATCTTCAAGTGATATACCATGTTTTATGTACATACTATCTAGTGCAAACTGCATAAGCCCACTTACAAAATCATTAAGTTTAACATCATTATCCCTTAGTCTCTTATTAAAAAGCAACACGTTTGCTAAGGAACTGTTAGCTGCCTTAAAATAATCTATATAAAGGTCACTTGATACACCACCAAGATATTCCTTTACATTATCAATGGTTACCTGTCCATCATATGTCTTTGCTATACCCTCAAGCAAATTTATACACTCTCTAGGTACTCTATTACCTTTTCTAGCTATTATCTCTAAAGCCTCGTTGCTTACAGTTAATTTTTCCAATGTACTTATTTCCATAAGTCTGTGTGCCATATCTTTAACTGATTGTTTTCTAGCTTCAAGTGTAAGCTGACACCTACTTTTGATTGTTTGTAATACTTTCTCAGGGTTCGTTGTTGCAAATATAACAACAAGATGAGGTGGTATATCCTCTATTATTTTTAACATACTATTCTGTCCAGCATTACTTACCATATGCACTTCGTCAACGATTAATACCTTATACTCACTGTATATAGGTGCTTGTAATGCGTCATCTAAAACTTCCTGGATTGCTTCCTTTCCGTTCATGATAGTAGCATCAATCTCTGTTACTCCAGGACATTCTACCTGTGAGCTCTCACCACTGATAAGTATATCATTAATTGACTGACACATCTCACATTCTTCACAAGGTGTACCATCTTCATTAGGATGCTCACACAAATAATATTTAGATATAATTCTTGCAAATGTTGTTTTTCCACAGCCTCTATTACCTTGAATCATGATTACATGTGGCATATTTGCTCTCTTAGTAAACCTTTTTTGTACTATATTTTTAATAGTTGGTCCACTATATTCTTCCATTGTTCTTGGTCTATATTTAGTGTACCAGCTCTTTCCAAGTTCTGACTCGTCTGACATTTATTTTGCCTCCATAGATAAATTTAATTTACCTATTATACAATAATGCTTATTATCATTGTATTGTACTCTCACAAACTGCTATTTCTTAAATGCCAATGCTTATACTACAACAAAAAAGAGAACCAACACTGAAGTGTTGGTTCTCTTGTGTTCGATTTGCAATACTCCTAAGTACTGAAGGATTAGATTCCCTGCTCCTCGAGTAACTTGTGGATGTAGTTTGCAGCAAGGTCCTGAGTTGTGTACTTAGCACCCTTTGTACGAGCTGCTCTACCTTCCTTAGGATTGTTAAGGTAACCGAATGACTCAACGTATTCAGGTTTAACCTTTCCATCAGCGTCATCTACAGATAACTTAACTTCGTCATCGTTTACCTGAGGAGTAGTTCCATCCTCTGCCTTGTTGAATGCGAAGTAGTAAGCTGCTAACTCTTCCTTAAGAGATTTAGCATTCTTCTTGCTAGAAGAAACGATTTTACCGTTTGCAAGAGTGAAAGAAATCTCAGGTCTAGAGCAAAGCATTGTAGTATACTGACGAGTTAAGTTGATAGTCTCACCAGGGTTCCACTGTTTTGTAACAACCTGACCTACGAACTTACCAGTCTCATCCTGAGTAAATACCTCAGTAGTGTACTCGATAGCTTCTGTACCGATGTTCTCAAGCTTGTATCCGCAGATTGCAGAAGTAGGCTTAAGTACACGAGCATCTCCAGATGCTTTCTTGTCTACTACGATGTTACCACCCTTACCATAACCAAGAGTATTTACAACCTTGATTGAGTTAGAGAGTCTACGAAGCTTGCTAGCGAAGTCAGGAGAAGTCTGTACTGTCTCCTTTAAAGATGCCTTCATAGCTGCTACTTTCTCTTTTCTTGCTGCAGTATCAACTGCCTCTGCTGCTACAGGTGCTGTAGCTTCCTGACCAAAAATTGCGTCCATTGTTTTTTCCTCCTTGTGGAATAAAGTTTTTATTTATATCATGTACACTCCGTACTAGATACCTATTATTTTCATAAGGACTACTTCCTTACTACTCTTTTACTATACCGCTGACCTTTCATTTTGTCAACAGATTTTTTAAAATTTTTAGAAGTTTTTCAAATTTCTTAAATCACTCATTTCTTAACTTCTAAATACATATTAACGCACCATTTTTATTTTGTCAACTAAAAATCTAGGATTTTTTAAAAATTTTTTCAGATTAAACTAATATTGAATTTCGCCCACAACTGTTTTATCATTGTAAGTTCCCAACTGAACATGAACTGTAAAACTGTTACCAACAACTAGTTTAACACCTTTATTATAAGGTATATCCAACTCATAAGTACCTGATAAACCTGATATACTACCTTGTAAAGTTGTTATAACAACTAGATTATTATTAGTATCTACTGCTCTTGCTTTATGTTCTATGCTTGTTACAGTAAATGTCATGTCTGAATAATTATCATTGAACTGTATATTCTCATTATTTGTAATGAGTGTCCAAGTAAAGTCATTGTCTACTTTATTTGTTATGATGTTCTGTTTAGTAGTTGCTTGACTATCCTGACTTTGACTGTTATTACTATTATTCATTATGTCATCAACATTAACATTATTGTTTTGCTGATTATTCTGTGCTACACTAGTATCTACTTGTTGTACACTATCTTCTTTTTTGCTTCTTCCATTTATTGCTCCTGCTATAATAAATACTAATATTATAGCTACTATACCCACTGCAATAAATATAAGTGACTGCTTCTTTAATCCCTGCTGTTCTGCCGACATATCTTGCTGGTTTACATTTTGATTATCAAAGCTATTTACAGAATTACTGAATTGGTTATCATCAGTTTGTTGTTGTGGTGTATTAGAAAATGCATCCTCATCACCAAATCCGCCGTCACCAAAGCCTGAATCAAAATCGTCACCGAATCCATTAGAATTGTCATTGCCAAAACTAAAATCATCTGATGTGTCAAACATATCAAATCCGTTATTTGTGTTTGCTGCCATGCTGTTCACCTAATTTTTATAAAGTATAAAAATACATTTAATAAAAACTAATTCTTTTTACTTTAATGTATGATTTTTAGCCAATCTTTTCCAGTTTATGCTAATATCTATAAACTTTGTACATATCCCACTTTGTTAAGCTAATTATTTATACTTTATACTCCTTTCATTATTTTACTTATGTTATTAGCTTCCATTATGTTAAGCAGTGCTTCTGCTTTTTTGAGTGTTTCTATACTGCTAGCTGCATCTCTGTTAATAGTACTGTTTGAATACTTAATGTTTTCTGAGATACTTCCAATTATTGAGTCTGATATATTAAGTATCAACAGCAGTTTATCAGTGCTAGTATGTCTTACAATATCAAATTCACAGTCTCTATTATCTCTTAGTAGAGTATCAAATGAATACTGAAGCGTATATTTTAACAAATCAGTATCATACTCTGATAATTCTGTGCTATACTCTTCATTCTTAATTATATTTAAGTAAAAATCAACAAGTATATCAACTAAATTAACAGCCAGTTCATTATAATTTTGCTTTGAAACTGTTAATATGTTTTTTGACTTTGAGTAATAAGTTATATCACTGTACTGTATGTTACATCCAGTAATATTCTTAAACATACCTATTATGCTTGATGATTTCAAAATTGGTTTTTGTATCTCATACTTTGAATTATCAATTGATACAGTTTGTCTTATGTCATAAAGTTGCTGTATACAAGTTGTTTCTAATAGTTCTTCTTTATGTACTACCCCATGCTGTATAGCTGCATTGAGCTCATCTAATGTTAAATCATTTATATTTATTTCCTTGCCATTTTCTGCATCTATGTATTTATAACTATACATTGGTAATACAATATTTATCCCTTTTGATTTAGTTTTAATATTTCTGTTATCAATTATCCATTCCTCTGATGTTCTAACATCAAATGCATTAGGACACTGTATTTCTATTAATATTCTATTAAGTATATCAAATCTACTTAAGTTATTATCTCTTTTTATAATATGTTTATACCTACTAGGTGTAAGTACTTTATCTATATTATCTTGAAATAATTTTGAAATTTCTACTGTCTCCATATAACTCTCCTAGTAACTAAATACTGTTTTACACAATCTAAGTGCTCCACTCTGTATTGTATAACTATATAATGAATCTTTGCTTATCTTCTCATTTATCTTCTTTGATTTTATAAAGTATATTTTACCTTTTTCTACTGAGTACAACTCAACTCCATGAGCTATATCTTTTGGTTCCATTATTCTATTACTTTTAGCTAGGTATAACCTCTTATCAATAGCAAATACTAATGCATTATCTGATATTATCCCCTCAAAATAAGGAAATTTATTTAATTCATTAGATGTCTTTATAGCACATAATTGCATAAACAAATTATGAAGTCCTGTCACTTTGCACTTTTCAAACTTGCCTGATGTTTTTGTCCCGTCAGATAATGGTTTGGCATATGCATCAAACCCATAAGTTTTTATTGTCTTATATCTCATTTTTCCTGCACAACTATCTGCGCTTAAATTAAAGCTAGGTATTACCTCATCTGTTTCTACTGTACCTGTACAAAATATATCAAGTGTATATTCTTCGTCTGCTTCTGGATTTATAATTTTATTAGGTAAGAACTCTATTCTATTAGGTATATTACCAAATGTTAATATGTTTTCCAGCTCCCACTTAATAACCATTGGCTGCCCATTACATGCTTTTACAAAATCTGGCATGAACTCCATATAAAAATTAGCCGTTGTTTCTTTATTTACTATCTTTCTAAGCAACCAATTGTATTCAGTGTAACCTACTGATTTCTTGAACAATTCCATTGATGTATTATCTGTTCTAGTATCTTTCGAATAAACTATGCTCCAAGTATTATTAACTATATGTAATGTCATACCTGTTTCTTTATCAAGTTTAATATTTAATCCATTATCTATCCACATTGCAACATATTCTTTAGATAATGACTTGATAAAGTTTCCTAATGTTGCATATTTAATATCTGCTTCTATAGCATATAATGGATAAGGCATAGCTTTGAAGAATATGTCATACTGTTTAATATATTTTCTAACTAAAGGTGAATTTATGTTAGCTTCTATTCCATCATTGGTTGTACTAATTGCTGTGTTCTGTAATGCTAATCCTTCAGCTGCTAACTCAAATAACTCAATGTTATTAATCTCTATTACTTTACCATTAACTAACTTTCTCATGCATCATATCTCCAATTCATTGATTTCTACAAATCTTAAATTATTTACAATATACTGTTTATCAAGTACATTAAAATTGTTTTTACCTAATATGTTTTCATTTATAAATGCTATTCTATCTTTTTTATGTGTATCATCTGTATTTTTTAATTCATTGATATATTTAACAGTGTTACTAATGCCAAACCATTTTGTTAAATGGCAATCAACAATGTTATCATTAACCATATCAAAGAAGTATCTTAATAATTTATCAAATATCTCTATATTAATCTTTTCCATACTAACAGTATTGATGTATACCTCATTTATTACTAATAATAAACTATTATCTTCAAGTCTTAGTAGATTAATCCCATTGATATATTCAGATAAATATATTGGTATGTTATCATTTGAATATCCGTAAAATTTTAATCTTAGTATGTGCTGCTTTCCTTTATATATGAATTGTATCTTATCTATTTTATTTAGCTTCATTTATCAATGCCCTATCTATATACATTATTATATTTTTCTTGTATTTACCTTTTACTTCTTGTAATTTTCTAAATCCTGCTTGCTCTGCAACATATATAGATGCCATATTATCACATCTTATTGTAAGAAGTAATCTTTTGAAAGGTATATTTGAATTATCTAATGACTTACACACTTCCTTTAATAATGCTGTGCCTAACCCATTTCCTTGATACTGAGGTAATATAAAGTAAGCTAGTTCTATATCATTGCAGTTTCCTTTTTCAAAAATAGTACATCCACCATATATAGTATATTCATCTCTACTCTTTAGTAGCATCCTAGCCTCGTATGTAGATTGCGTCTTAAGTTTATACCCAAGAATCATATTATATATGACATCTCTTAATTTCTTATCTTGTATATCAGATGAAAATTTAAAGTCCATAAATTGTTCATAATATGGTTTCTTTAGATTATCTATGTACCAATTCATATCATTAAAAGTAAGTAAATCAATTTTTTTATCTATACAATTTATAGGTAATATATCATATAATTCATTAATGTGTATCATATGTTATCTCCTTGTAGAACTATCTAAATTAAAATAACTTGAATTATTTATTCGTTGTGCTCCATTATTTAGTGTCTTTTTTGCACCTTTAGACGCTTTTAAAGCTAATTTAGCTGTTCCACCAAACAACCCATTAATGAGATTAAACATTTGTTGAGTTTGCTCCCCTCTTTTTGTATTGTTCAAGAATATTTTTTTAGATGTAACCTGTCTTTTTTGAATGCTATTTTGATTACTTCCATTTTTCTTATCAACATCATTATTTAAGTCATTGAAAAAATCATCTAAGTCATCCTCAGGTTCTCCCGCATCAAACTCACTTTCGTCTATGTCAAACTCATCTGAGTCATCTTCTATATTGTCTATGTCATCCTCGTCACTATCTTCTTCATCTCCTGAGTCTGAATCATCAAAAAGCTCGCTATCATCTATATCATCTATGTTTGACTCTTCATCCTCAGAGTTATCTTCATCATCAAAGTCTTCTTCAGAATCACCAAATAAGTCGCTGTCATCCAAGGAATCTATGCTGTCATCATCGGACTCATCCTCTATGTCATCCTCAAAATCTTCTGAGTCATCAAATAACTCACTGTCATCTAGTGAATCAATATCATCTTCAGTATTATCATCTATTGAGTCATCAAATAACTCACTGTCATCTAATGAGTCTATATCATCATCTCCAGTATCTATACTGTCTTCATTACTATCATTAAACAACTCACTGTCATCTAGTGAATCAATATCATCTTCGTCGTTATCCACAAACTCTTGATCTGTATCTTCAAATAAATCTGAGTCATCCATTGAGTCAATGTCAAAGTCATCCTCATCTTCTATGTTATCAATGTTACTCTCATCAGTAAAGATGTCATCATCTAATGAATCAAGGTTGTCTATATCAACGCCTTCTTCATTATCATCCGTTGTATCCCCAAAGTCAAGTATATCATCATCATCTTCAGTTTCTTCGCTGTTGTCCCTTATATCTCTAATGTCTGGCTTCTTTTCAGTTAATTCATCCTCTAATTCCTCGAGTGCACCATCCTCAAACTCAAGTTCTTCTTCATTGTCATCATTATCTGCAAATGATTCATCAGTTTCTTCAAAAAGCTCATCTTCGTTTAAGTTGTCTATATCTTCTTCACTAGTGTCTTCTTCATAATTTTCTAACTCGTCTCTATACAATTCTTCAGCTGGCATTGTTCTCATTCTCATGAGTAATAAATTAGCTGCTGATGCCAGTACATCCTCGTCCTCCATATCCTCACCAAGTGTTGATATGTCTATGTCATTCAACTTTTCAGCATTCGTAAGCTGACTCTTTGGTTTAGGAGTTATTACAACAAGTTTAGAAGCCCTAACACTCTTGTTTGTTACGGCTTCTAATTCCTCTATATTTGTATTATTATCTTTTAGCTTGTCCTTTAATTCGTTAACATATTTTATCATGTTAAACTGTAAGTCTAACTCTGCCATTTCACGTATTTCATCATAGGAGTCACAATCTTCTATCATAGTCCTATACAGTTTATACTTGATTTCTGGCATTAAATCGCGCAGTTCTTCCAGGCGAGCTGTAATCTTATTTTTAAAGAATTGTATTTTTCTTTCATCGTTGCTCATCTGTTATCTCCCATCTGCACTATAATGCTCTTATTGTGTTAATATACACATTTCCAAATGTGTCTCTTATTATTTGTATACGACATTTATCATTTTCAGATATGATTATTAAAGTTATGTTTAATGTTTTAGAATCTAACTTCTCAATCTTTATACTACAATCTTCTGTATTAAACTTGTTGTTTACCTGTTCTCTGATTTTTTTAATATGGTTTGTTATATCAATGTCAGTGCTTTCTATTTTATCTAGGTTAGAAAACTCTGTATTTACAGTCTTTATATAAGTAATTATATCGTTTTCTATACTTATTTCAATGTCTGGCTCTCTCATTGTTATGATTGTCTCTTTGATTCCATCTTTATTTATTTTATCAAAAGGTATATCATATTTTATAGATGCATTATCTAAATCAAATAAGAGCTTTTCTTTAATTTCTCCAATATTCACTTTAATATCTTTTGTTATAAACAAACCTATTGCCATGTCTAATTTTCCCTTTCATTATATTATATGGATATTGATACCAACTCATAGTAAGATGACTTACTTGAATAGATAAATGAAATCTTTTGCTCTTGTCCATTGGCATCTACATGTATTACTATTTCTCCAGAAGTATACTCTGCTTTTGTGAATACAGCTGTTCCTCTAAATAATGTATCAATTATTAAATCTAATTGTTTAGCAAAATGTAATTCAAGCTCTTTTGAATCAGATATGTTTAATGCTTTTAACCTAAATTGATTTACTATTGGTACCTGAGAGTATTTACGAAACTCCATATCGTTTGCTAATTCCCTATTAAAAGTTACCTTTATAATCTTATTTTCCTTTTCAAGTATATTAGCTAATACTTTATCTTGCACTCTTCCTGTATGCATTCTTATTAACTGATACCCAAGCATACCTTTTACTGGGAGTACTACCTCTTTTATCATAATTGGAACTCTTGTTTTTGCTAAACAATCCTTAAATTCATCAACTGGTCTTCCAAGTTCTATCTGCATGCTACTCCAAATTTTTATAGACCTTGGAGAAAACATATTGTCTGAATTTCTAAGTACTTGTATTGTTGAGTTATCTATAAGTATATGTGAATATCCATTGTCATATAATGTCTGTTTCTTCATCTTTAATAGTTACCTAAGCCTTTCCACTCATTTCATAAGTATAATTAAAACACTTTTTCAAATCATAAATTAACTGCACCATTATTTTTCATAAAAATAAGTAGGTGATTTACATATAATGTAGCTGAAATGTCATGTATCAAATCTATCTCATGCCTATATAATATGAAAAATTAAAAATTTTTACTATTAGGTCTCACATTATATGCATACTTAATAATGCATCAATTTATATAATTATTTTAAATACTTATGATTTCAATGTAATTAGCAAGGTTACTTAATTTTCTATCCAAGATATCTCATTATCTTGACTGACTATCATTTCAATATTTCCATTTGATAAGTAGTTATCAAACAATGATTTAGGTTCACCCCTTAATTTCCTTAAGTATCTTATTAATGTGTATTCATCATAATTAAACACATTATGTTTATCTGTAGTTCCATTAGGTAGTATTAAATTTTTCAGTGTAATACTATTATTATTTGCTAATGCAGTGGTTGTAAATAACTCTGTATTTGCATTTTCAAAGCTACATCCATCTGCTTCTCTTATTTCCATTGTTAATTTATCTAATGATTCTACTGTTTTATTCACAGTTGAACTAAGTTGAACTTCACAACCCTTAAAGTATTTAATGTTTTTAGTGTTTAGATATTTAGGACATATTATGTCTATCAATATTTTACTTACTAAATTCATTTGTGCTCTTAACGAATTTCTAAAGATATCATTTGAAAACTCATCAAAACTCAAGTCTTTTGCTAATGCTAAAAATGAATTTTCTGTCAAAACATAAACAAAATCATGAAATGTACTTGGACAATCATAAATGCCATATACTGCATATTTGAATGCTTCATATAGAGGTGAGTCAAAGTATATTCTTAAAGTGCACTCGTTCTTACTATCTCTAAAGAATACATTATATTCATCAGTTGCATATAAAGCATTTGCTAAGTCACTAGACCCAAAGATGTGTTCTATTATCTCTGCTCTCATCATTTCTTTTTCAACAGTATAATATACAGTTCTTATGTCATTCTCTATTTTTTCAATGAATACTTCCTCTGATTCATATTTACTGAGTTCATTTTTGTATGTATCAACTAATTTATCAACGTTATATACAGTTCTATACAAGCTCATTCTGTTTATAAATGCTTCTTTAGATTTTACAAAAATGCTATTTCTATTTTTTATTCCTATCATTCTACAAATTTGATGTCTTCCCAATTCTGTAAGTGTTTCTATATAAACTCCTTATTTGGTCTTTCTTATAACTGACTGAATCTTATCAATAACTATTGAATCATACTCAAAACCAAGTTTATTTAAAACTTGAAGTGCTAAATCTCTACTAGTTGTTTTAAAACAATACATATTGTTATTTGTTATAATAGCAAATGTATTATATCCAACACTCTCCTCATCATCAAATTGTTTATGTATAAATACATTGTTTATATTTGTCTGTAGCAGGTCCTCTGGTTCTATTTCCATTGTGTCATTGTATACACTAAATATATACAATGTGTTATTATCTTCTTTGTCTGTTATCCTTAAAACTCCATCTGATGAATTATACATTATTTGAGGCGATTTCTCAATTTCTGTAATGTTCAAGTCTCCAAGTTCATCAAAACTTATTATGAAATTACTAAAGTCACTAGCCGTTTTCATTTGACTTTCAATATTATATACTTCGTTTTCCAATGTATTTATATTGAGTTCTCCACCACCAAGTGCTTCATTAACCATTAAAAAGCTATTATTAAAACTATTTATATAGCTTTTTATCATTATTGGATTGCTTTTCTCGAAGAATCTTAATGTCTTTTTCTGAATATCAGTTGTATCAATATCTATGGGTTTTGATGTGCATAACAATATTTCTTTATTTGCACTCTTATTTTCATTTGTATATTCCACGTATACATATGTATCATTGATAACTAGTGAACTTAATTCTACACTCTTTCCAAGTTTAAATTCTTTATTATCAATACTATAACTATCATAGTCAGTATCTATATCAGATTTAACCCAGTCAAAATTATTTATTTCTGTATACATATCATTCTCACCAAGTATACTTGCACTTACTAATTCATAATCAAGTAATTTACTCTCACTGTTCATATGTATGTTTATTTTTGTTTCTGTACTATCACATATAGATTCTTTGTATTCTTTATTGAAATTTTGTATATCCATTACATATCCACAGTATATAATCATTATAACCATGATTACCAATACTACAGTTGCTTGTGCTATCCTTTTCATCAGGCTGTCATTCTGAAATCCTCTGACTTTTATTACATCTTTCAATGCTCTTGCCTTATTTATACTCTGTTCTGTCTTATCTACTTCTCTATCTATACTATTCAATAGATTGTTTAAGTCACTTTTCTGTGTGTCTGTTAATTCTCTACTGGACTTTATATCATTTTCTATTTTTACTTCTTCAACTTTATTTCTTCTTTTCATCATTATCCTCTGCCTTATTCTTAAAAGTTATAAAGTAAGCATACATGATTGCTAGTACTTCTACAATTATGTAAATGATTTGAATGAAATCAAAGTTACCTACACTTGCTAACAAGTATATTGTATATACTTCAAAGAACAACTTCAAAATAAATATGTCATATGCCATATATGATGTGGTTATTATTCCTATAATTAACATTGCTGGCAGCACTAATACAAAAGCACTATAAACTCTAAATGAAATATTTGTATTTACTGTACTAAGTATCTCACTATTAGCTAATGACAATACAACTGAAACAATTAATGAATATATAATTATTCTTGTATATATCTTAACATTGTAAATTGTTCTTTTATAGTTTACAGTGTTAATTATTTTTTCTTTTATGTTTTTATTATCATTTTTTACTTTTTTATAAGCTGTGACTGCATGATAAATTAATGCTATAACTACAACCACACCCATAACACCCATATCAGTTAATGCCTCACTAAGTGTTGCTCCATCTACTAATTCATAAACAAGTGTCGTTACTTGTGAAAGAGTAAGTAGTATCATTCCTAATACAGGTTTATCAGCTATTTCTATAATTGAAAATAGTGTTAACATATCACATATTGCAAGTAATACACCACATATAATTGCTAACCCTATTCCATTCTCTGCTGTTCCTGTATTATTAAATATGTTTATAAACATATCAAGAAATGCTATTACTCCTATTATCACTGCTTTGCTGTTTTTTATTTTCATGTTAAAAATCTCCAATCTTTTAATTTTCAAAAATATAATACTGCTATTACAACAGCATATTCTTTGCTTTATATATGCTTATTCTGTTGTTTCCCTCTATATTATAAGAGTAGTATATATCATGATTAATTTCTAATCTATACTCCCCTTGTTTAACAAATTCTATTTTGATGTCACTTCTATATTCAAATTTCTCCTTCAATTCTTTATCATTGACATTGTTTATATATAATTTGTTATCTATATACAATATAACTGCTGGACAAAATGCTTCATCGTCAAAGAATATATCAAAGACTTGTGATGCTTTATAATCCTTTAGTATAAAGATATATCCATACAGTTCATTATTCTTATACATAATGCCTGTTTCTGTAACAAGCTCATCAAACAATATACACCCATCTGTGTCTATTACATTAAAATACTGTCCTCTTTTATACATGCTTTGCTTATCATTTAATCTTGCTAGACTCTTAGTGTCATCTATTTCGTAACCTCTTTTTCTCATTGCAAGCATGTTTTCTTGTTCTATGTCATCATTTTCAAACTTACCAAGTAATCCAATGTTATTATCAATAATTACCCCATGCTCAGGGTCAATCATCTGAAGCATGTTTTCCATTTGTGTTGTATCAATACTTTTAAAATAATTTTCTAAATCAATCATTTTATGCCCTTTCAAAATAAAATAAGGGAGAATATCACCACATTCTAGTGTATCCTCCCTTATTTCTATCTCTTTAAATTAATTGTTTTGCTACTTTTCTTAAATGGAGGTCTTTTTCCATCAACCGTCACAGCTGATAATTGTATTGCTACTTCTTCATCAGTTTCTAAACTCTTAAACCATACGTTCTTTGTTGTTCTATAGCTTATCTTTGAACTTAAATCTGTATTGTTTGTAGCTGCATCATACATACTAAGTATATCCTTGTTACCAGTAAGTTTAGCCCAGTATGCTAATGAAGGTATCTCTCCTCTTTCCTCTAACTCACATATTGGACACTTCCCAGATGTACTAAAGTAAGTTGGAAAACCACAATGAATTGTGTGTCCATTTTTGCAAGTCCATGCTAATTTCTCCTTGCTGTCTATCTTAAAATTTTCAGGTGAAAATGCATTCTTTAAGCTATCATATTTACTTAATATTTCATTTCCTACTTCTTGATGTTGTAAACACCAATCCCAAATATTAGGTATCTCATCATCAAACTCGTCTATAACAATAACTCCAGCTGTACTTGCATATCCACTATCATCAATCAGAATTGCTTTGTTGTTCTCACACTTTAAATTGGTGATATTCATTCCATCATTAAAGACTGCATCAAATATTCTATATGCTGGTATTGTTTTTATATCATAGTTTATCAGATTTACTACTCTGTAATAAATAGGTTCGATGTTATCAATTGTTTTTACAAGTGCAATCTTCCACTTGTTTTGCTCCTCATTGATTATTTTTCTCATCTAATGTTAATCTCCAAACCTTAACTGATACTTTAATTATATTTATTGATAACAATACATTTAGAAATGTACCAATTAAGTACATAAAGCTGTTTCCTACACATAACCCAGGAAAGAAATTAGATATTATTACGTAAATCATGCAATATATCATTGCTCTGTAGCAACCATTCAGCATGCTCACATCTTTTCTTTGTATTTTGAATATTCCAAATGGTGTTTCATAATCAACATAAGAATTGATATAATTTGTATATGAAAGTAGCATAGCTTCTTTAAGGCTGTCACACTTTATTGGTTCACCTATTTTGCTTTCGTCCACTCCCATTCTAGCTGCTACATACTTTGGAATTATATTGCATAACAGAGTAGTTTTCTCGTCATCGTTAAGTCTAGTATTGAATAATACTTTTTCAATGTCATTATTTCCAAGTGTTTGTTCAATTTCTAAAGCTGTAACTACAACATTATCTGCTCCACTGTCTGCACTAACTGACAATGAAAATTTACTATCCAAAATCTCCTGTATTTCTTCCTCACTCATTGAGTCTTTTATATTTTTAAGTTCTTCATCACTTAGAAGCTGGTTATTCATATATCTTTACTCTTCTTCTTTTTTATCATCCTTGTATCTATCTTCTTTATTAAAGAATATATCCATGACTTCATCTGCTGTTAAACCATAAAAGTTGATAATCTTATAGATTTCTGTCTGTGTAAAATCCTTATGACCATTCAACTTAATTGATACAGACTGATAGGTTATTCCCAATAGTTCGGATAAATCGTTTTGTGTCTGCCCAAAACGCTCCAGTACTGCTTTTAGTTTGTACTTCATCTTTTTAATGCTCCTTTTCTTAATATTTTGTCTAATCTACAATTACACTGATTAAACAGTTTTCTTTTAATGTTGTTTAGATTTGTACATAATGCAGTTTACTGAATTGTTTTTATTTATTTTACCTCTACCTACACTATATCACAAATCCTATCTCTTGTCAATTATTTTTTATAATTTTCTTGATTTTTTGAAAATTATTTTTATTTATATAAAGCATAGAACCTAATGTTTCTATGTATTGACAATTCATTTTTGGTGCTCTTTGTCTTTCCTCTAAGTGCTCTTTGTCTTTCCTCTAAGTGCTATCTGCTTTATCTCTAAATGATTTAACTTTTCTACTCACTAGTTCTTAATAGTAAAATTTCAAATTTTTCAATTTTTAATGCTAAATACTTAAAAATAAACGTATCTAATCTTTTTACCCATATTGTATTAACTATACACCCTATTTGTATACCTATATTTTACAAGTGCTATCTGAAAACCCCACATTGTTTATCTTTTCAATGTCATTGCTTATACTCTTACACCTATTTGTATCAATTCTGTAAGCTAATGTTGTGTTTTTCTTGCCATTTAATTTTTAATCTAAATGTTATACCCAAATTCTTCAATGTCTATACCTTAATTAAAAAATTTTTTATAAATCATCTAAAATAAATGAAATGTTAGTTAACATGCATCTTATTTTTAATATTTCGTTCATATAAACACCTTATTGCAAAATAAAAACACCTAGTTGTTATCATCTTCTAGGTGTTTTGTTTATCATCACATTCTATTAAGTATTACTAAATAATGAATAAGTTACATAAAAATGTTGCCATTGCTATATATAATGTAAAAGGTTGATTCTTTTCTTTATCCTTTGTTATTATTCTTATTATACTTGCTATAACAACAAATAGTATGTTCGCTGCTAAATAGTTTAACAGTATATCCCAGAAGGGTAATAATGAGTAATTCATTTCATATAAGATTATAACCACATATATTAAAACATCACCAAACCCAAGTAATCGTAATCTTGACATTATTAACATGACTACAACAATAGGTATTAGTAACAAATGATATTTTGTAAAATATATGTTATTAAAGTTAAATGCTATACATACTATCTCAAAGAGTATCATTACTATAGACACAATGCTATATAGTAGTTTACTCTTTTGGTCTGTATAACTCATAAACACCAAATACCCTGTCAATATTGACATATTTATGAATCTTTCTGTACTAAAACTAAAAAGGCTTGTAATAGCTATATATCCTATTGCTACTGCTACTATAATAAGAATGTCTTTTCTAGATAATTTCAATGTTTCTTTCATATCATTATCTAATCTAGAAAAGATTGTTATTAACAATATAGGTAATACTATCATTGTTAATAGGCTAATTACTATTTTTATCATTTTTATTCTTTCCCAACTGTATTATATAATAAATGGGATGCTACTCTTTTCACATCCCATTGTTCTTTGTTTTTAATTCATCTGTTACTCTGCTGATTCTGTAGTGTTCTCTTCATCAGCTGATGTGTCATTTGTCTCTTCAGTGCTGTCTGACTCTTTCTCTGGTCTGTTCTCAATCTCTTCTTTGAGTGCATCCAAACTATCTAACTCTTGTTCCTGACCATCTGTGTTTGTGTTATCTTCAATAACAGTGTTGTTCTCATTTACTACTGTTTGATTATCACCATTGCCATTGTTACTATTCATATTGTTTGTGTTTGTTTCCTTACCTATGAATGCTTTATAGTCCTGGTCAGTATCATACATAAGTTTGACAAGTTTCAAGCTACAGTTTGCTACCATTTCATTAAATAGTGGTACATCATCTTCTTCAATGATTACTGTGAACATCAATGCTTCTGTATCTTTATCTGCACTGTCTATTACCTCACCTGCACTGTTATATGCTTTATCAATATAAATGTGTTTGAATGTATAAACTTGATTTGTTAACAATACTACTTCGCCATCGCCGTTCTTACCATTTTTCATACCATATACATTGATGTAGTCACCTTCACGAAGTGTACCTGCTACTGAATCACTAAGGCTACCTACCTGGAATGAAAACTTAGCAGGATGCTCAATGTTTGAGTTATACAATCCCTCTGAGTCATTCAGACCATCTACTGTAATTACATCTCTTGCTTTGTAGTCTCTATTAACAAACTTATCCAATATTAATGACTTGTCTGTTATATAACCGTCTGGAATCAACGATACCTGTACTGCTTTTGTACTAAAGTATTCATCGAAATTATCTTCTGTAATCTTTGTTCCACTAGAGACGTCCTTTTGCACCTGATATACTGTTACTTTTGTTTCCTGATTCAAAATACTACTTTGAATTATTGTTAATGCAATAAACAAGATGAAAGCAACCAAAGCACTAATTGTAATACGCTTCATGTTATTTCTTCTATTACGTTCTTGTCTGGTTACCTCTCTTGTCACTTTTGTTTTTGAACCTATTTTCATTGTCCATGTTCCTCCTAGAATGTGATTTACTTTTCTTTTAATTTATATTACCTTATTATAGAAGAGCATCAACAGATTTCCTTGAATCATTATTTGATGCTCTTAGATAAATCTATCAAGTTCCTCCTTTTTCAACATCATTCTTAGTAATTGTTACAAGTCTTGCCTGTGTTACTGACTGTGTTGAAAACTCTGCAAGGTTTAAGAAACTATCTGAAGTGTTTGCATCTGTACTATTGTTAGGAAACATTATAACATCAAATGCTACTTCCATATAAACTCCTGTATAACAAATGTCTGCGTTTTTCTTTCTGTTTCTATAAACTGTGTCTCCTTCAAATACATCGTCTGCTACACCATCCCCATTGGTGTCTCCTAATTTTATATGGTCTTTCTTGTTGCTTAGTACTCCATTTGTAGAGTCTGCTAAATTAGCTAAACTGTAATAATTAGCTGTTGTTGATGACTTAACACTATTACCTACATATGCATATATTGAATACCCCTCTATAGGAAGTAATAACCTATTAGAGTCATCTTTTACAAGAACATTGTCTGTTATTTCAATAGAGCTCATTGAACTATTATTCCATAAGTATCCATATGTATTCTTAAGGTTATTGCTATTACTCCACCAGCTTGTCTGATATGTTATACCTGTATCTTCCCAGAATATCAATGGAAACGAGCCTCTGTTGTTAAATGCCTCTCCATCTGTTTCCCATATACCTCTCATCAAGTAATACATATCATAATCAGATGCATCCACACCTGCATCTTGCATCCATTGAGGTACTCTACCAGGTATTACCATTGCTGGATATAAATCCTGCATGAAATCCTTAAACTTCTCTTCGTTACCTATTGGAGGTCCTATCCAACCAGCTATATCAATTTTTATTGCTGATGTTTTCTGTGCTACTTGTCCACTAACTGTTGTTGTACCACCTACAGAAGTATTATTTATCATATCTTTTACCCTGTTTGTTACTGTTCCGTTACTTAATGTAATCTTAGGTGCTGATGATACTGTACCATCTGCATTGTATCCATCCCAGGTGTATCCACTAACATTATTAACTGAGTAGTTTATATAAGGTGATGCATAAACATGTCTTTCAGCTAAAGTATATCTATAAACATCATATAACTCAAGTCTTGTTATTTTTATATCTGAGTTTAAGTAATTTCCTAAGAATGCTTTATCCAATACGCTGTCTTTACTTATTGTGAAGTTGTTTCCAACATTTGTTAATGATGTTATCTTAGGTGCTGCTACTAAATTCTGTGTGAAGTTTGTATAAGTTATTCCTAATAAGTCATTAACAGCTTTTATTGTGTAAGTATCTGTTGTATCTATGTTTCTTACTTTTTTCTTATAGTTTATATAGGACTGGTATTCATCACTACTATCAAACTCTGATGTGTAACCCAATCTTTTCAATGCAGCTGCATCTGCTAATGAGCTGATATTAGATGTATCTGTTACGCGTGCTGCATCATATCTACCATTATTGATTAGGTTAGAATTTAACTCAGACCTAACTATTTTTTGCTCATTATAATTGCCTAAGCCTGTTACTCCACCCTGTTTATAATTTACATAGGCTGATGAATCAAGGGTATCTTGTAATATTATCTGACCCTGCTCTGGTAAATCAGTTGAACCCATGTATGCATCTGCATTAGGTGTAGCTGCTCCAAGTGTAGATGCTGTAAGAGTGTCATCTATATTGTAAAACACTTCACTTAACATTGTTACTCTAAAATTAAACATTGCTAATATAATTACAATCATTAAGAATAGTAGTCCAGCTATAAGTGATGTGATGTTTCCTTCTTTTTTATCAAGTATTATTGACTTTTTTGAACAATTCTTATTCAATACTAGCTTTAGAATCTTATTTTTCATATTGTCTCCTTTCTGCTAGTATTAGTTAGCTTTCTTTGTTATAGATGCCTTCATTCTAGTTATGGTTGTATATCTTTCTGAGTTTGAGCCTCCAAATATATTTCCACCAAAGCTAAATGTTCTTGCTTGACATTGAATATAAATTGCTACGTTACTGCCATAATTTATATTGCCATTTGTATATGAAGAATTTGAAGTATCAATAACCCACTTGTTATTTTCTTTATATGCAACATACACTCCATCTGGTATGGACTTACCATTTACATCTAGTGTATGACTACTATCAAATTTCATGCCTGAGTTTGTTAAGCTCGTTTTTATCTCTGATAACTCATTGTTACTAAGTGTACCTTGTATTTCGAGTTTGATAATACCTTGTCTTGCTACTTGGTCTACTACTGTAACCTTACTTATGTCTTTTACAATACCAACTGTTAGGAATAACACTGCAATTAATGCTATTATTACAAATAAACTGCAAATCAAATCACTCTGGCCTTTATCTTTTTTCTTTATTATTTTTTGTAATGTACTTCTCATTCTTGACCAGTCTCCTTTACAATAACTAGTAACTAATAAAAAATGGGGAAGTCAACCTTCCCCATTTTTTATGATTGACAACAATTAGTGAGTAACAGTACCTGCTGAGTTATCAACTACACCAGTTGCTAAATCATTAACTGCTTCCTGTACTCTACTAGCTACATTAGCTATAATGATGTTAACCTGGTTACGGAAGATAATTGCAAGTCCTACAGCTACTACGATAAGTACGAGTGCTACTACTACCTGAGAATCACCAAATTCTTTATTAGTGAATTTCTCCTTTAACATTGCTGCCTTTGTTTTAGCTGAGATAGCTAATCTGTCTAACTTGTTCATTGTACTTTCTCCTTTACAATACTCTTATTTTTGTTATGTTTATTTATTTTAAATAGGCATTGACTGTCTATATTAAAACCTTACCCTGCTAATCCATTTGTTATAGATACAAATGTGATGTATACTGCAACTGTTATAATTGCTACATAAACTATCATCTGTACAAAAATTATTTTACTGTTGATTGAGTTCTTTTCGTTTATGAGCATCGCTGCATCAATATCTGCTATCTGTTCTCTGATATCATCGAACATCTTAGCTGCCTGTCCAGTCTGCATTGACTGTTTTATGATGATTACTAATGTATCAATATACTCATTTCTGAACTTTCCTCTGAAATCATCAAGAGCTGTATCAATATCATTTTTTGCTGCTATATCACTTGTGAGTTTTAAGAAAGCTGATTTGAGTCGTTTGTTTTTAACAACTAAGTAACAATCTGTTAGCACTGAAGTAATGTATACACCTGCTTTTGTCTGTATTCTCAATGTATCATATACATCTTCAATGTCAGCTAACATTTTATCGTTATCAGATTTGTCTGACATATTAATAATAAAATCTAACCCAAAATAACCTATAGGTATCAAAGCAAGTCCAGCAACTAAACTAAATTGTAAACCTATTAACATAAGGAATAGTGCTAAACCTATTCTTAACAATATATACATTAAAGGTGTCATTTTGTACCCAGTCATGTATGCTAAACCACTTGAATTTATATATTGTTCAACTGCATCGTAGTTGAATGATTTTATGGTCGAAGACTTCATACTATTTAAGAATGACTGTCTTGTTGCCATGTATGCCTTGTTTCCCATTTGCTTCAATTGTTCTGACCTTAAGAATCCACTTATAAATATTGTTGATAATACAAGTGTTACTATCAGAAGTAATGTTGCTGCAAGTTCTACATATGTTGGATTAAGGGAATAAATAAATTCTTTTACTGTTTCTAATGCTTGTTTTATAGAATCCACTTTGCTTATCCTCCTTAATTCTTGTCTCTCATAATCTGGAATACTGCTACATATAATGCTAAAAGCAATGCAGCTATTAAAACCCAGAATATTATTATTCCAGTAGTGCCATTATTCAATAGCACATCTATAACACTACCACCATCAGCGATTTGACCTATCATACCTATACTGACTGCTCCTGTACCTACCATGATTAATATCTCTGCTACACCGTTGAATCTCATTGATCTTTTTTCTTTCTGTGCCTTTATATAATCATGAAAGATATTACGACAATCTTCTATAATGTCTGAATAGTTATTTTCAAATCTTGAACTAGTTTCTAGATTTCTTATTAAGATTTTAAAATGCTTACTCTTAACACTGTTCTGGAGTTCTTGTAAAGCTAACAATGAATCACCAGTATTTCGTGCCTCTTGCACAGCTTCATATATCTGATTTCCCAAGGGGTCTTCAATATATCTGGATGCCTTCTCTAAAATATCAATCAAGTCATCACTCGTTCTAGAGAAGTTATCTATAATATTCATAAACTGTAGTAACTGTGCTTCTGTTTTCTTATCTCTTGCATTAGATATAAGTGTAATGATTAACTTAAATGTTACTATTGTAACAATAGCTGCTAAAAAGCCCTGCCACAATCCTACAAAGACTACAGTTAATGTGGTTACAAGTGTTGTAATCAATGTTACAATGATAATGTATATTTCAGTTGTCATCCACTTAAACTTATCTTTGATACCACTATATGCTAACTCTTCGTCCAATCTACCAAGCCAGTCTGTCTTTATACCTTCACCATGTATATCCCTCTGTTGACGCTCTGCCTCTGCTCTGGCTCTTTCCTGGTCACTCATCTGAACATACAATGACTGAATTGTTTTCTGCATTCTGCTGTGGTATTTAAAGTAGTTCATTGTACTATATACAATGTATACTAGAAGTAATAATAAGTATATATACATACTATATACGAACCATTGACTTCCTATAAATTCAATTATTATATTTTTCATAGTGCCCTCCTACAAAACCTTCTTGTATATAAGGTCACCCTTTTGTTCATCATAACCTATTACCTCAGTAATTTCTTTTACATGGAAGTTCTCCATAAACACTACTGTATTTAAGTGTAAAAGCATTTGTAATGCCTCTTCCTGAGTATAGTCTGAGTTGTATTTAATGTAGTCTACAAGTTTTTTCATTGCTTCTGTTGCACTTGCTCCATGCACAGATGCCCATCCACGTGCACCAGTATAAACTGCATTTAACAGATATAATGCCTCTCCACCTTTAATCTCACCGATGATGAAGAAATCAATATCAGTTAACAATCCATTACGAGCAAGGTCTTGAAGTGTGTATTCAATTTTACCTTCGCCTCTATTTGTTACTGTATGTTCAAATGCCATATCAGGGTGATCACTAAACAACTCTTCGTTTTCCTGAATTACTAAACCTGAATAGTATCTAGGAATAAGGTCTATTAAGTAATTCATACAAGTTGTTTTACCAGATGCTCCTTTACCACAGAATAAGAATCCCTCCCCATCTTCTATTCTTTTCTCCAAGTAATTAGCTGTTTTCTCATCAAAGAATCCTAAATCTATAAGCTGTTGTTTAGTAAGCTTTGTCTTAGGTATTTTTCTTATGTGTAATACTGGTTTACCTGATGAATTTATAAATCCTGTTGTAACATTAAAACGAAGTATTGCTTCTGGACAACTTTCCTTGTCTACAAAGTTCTGAGCTGCATTTTGGTCTGAAATACTAACCTTATTCTTTAATGCTACATGCTCTACAAATTTCAAATAGTGTCTTTCACTTCTAAATGCTAAGTCACAATCTTCTCTCTTACCAAGTCTCTTTACTCTTATATGGTTATAGTCATAAACCTTAATATCTGAAATATCATTGTCTGCTATCAATTCATCAAGTATATCATAACTCCATACAAATGATGAAAATCCTTTAAATACTAACTCCTGTAATTCAGGGTCATGTTCTATCTTTGCAATATAGTTCTTTACTTCATCTACAAAGATTTCTTTCTTTAATTTTCCACGTTCCAACATGTTTAGTCTAATAGGTTCTGCTATTGTAAAGTAATCTATAACTTCATCTACTATGTCGTTAATATCTCTTTCAACATCATCTTTACTTTCACCATTGTCAAACATATCTCTTTCTTCAGGTGTGTCATCAGTTTCTTTTTGACTTAAATCTTCGCTTATGTTGTCAGCATTTGTATCCTCTGCTATTTCCTCTTGTGTTTCTGATACTTCATTTACTACTGCTGATTCTGTATCTTTAACCGATGACTTCTTGTTTTTGAAAAAAGGCATTTTAGTTTTCCTCCTTGCATATTTTAATTGTCATTCAAAAAATTTAAGTATATGAAAAATATAAATAAATTTTTAAATTTTTTCTACTCTAAACTATATGCATCAAACTATGTCCTATATATTTTTCCTCTGTCTTATACCCATTTTATCTGTATTTATTAATATTAACTGTAATTTAACTATACCAAAATTTTTGAATTTTTATAAAAAGTGTCATCAATACACTGTACAATTAAACTGTAATTTTGTTGCATTTAATAGTAATTCATAGTTGTTTCTACGTTTGTTGGTATATGTCTATTTTATTATATGTACTTACTCTTAATTTTTACTTGACACTAATTTATCATTTTACATATATAACATTTAATAAATGTTGACATAAGAAAGAGCAGTACCAAAAATGATACTGCTCTTTCCCATTTTATCTATGTAATTTAATTGAGTATTGACTCTATTCCTGTTGTTGCTCCAGTTGAAGATGATGAACAGTTTGTTCCACATGTATTAGCACAACCGGTACAACCTGTACATGTTGAGTAACAGCTACCAGTACATGATGTACAACCTGTACAAGATGAATAGCAAGTTCCTATACAAGACTTTGTACATGTTCCAGCACAACCGGTACAGGATGTACAACCTGTACATCCTGTTGAACAAGCTCCACTACATGATGTACAATTACCAGTACATGATGTACATCCCTGGCATGCATTTGTACAAGTTCCTGCACAGCCTGTACAGCCTTGACATGTTCCTGAACAACTACTCATACATGTTGTACTACAACCAACACACTGACCATCACATGCTGTTCCACATCCTACACAGCCTGTACAACCGCTACAAGTGTTTGTACAACTACTACATGTATTTACACAACTTCCACTACATGTTGTTGTACAATTACCTGAGCATGTTGTTGAGCAGCTTCCACTACATGATGTACATCCATTGCATCCACTACATGACGAACAACCATTACATGCTACACAAGCTGCTTTACATGTTCCATTACAGTGTCCTGTACAACCTGTTCCACAACTGCCTACACAAGTTTCTGAACATGTACCACTACATGATGTACAACCCTGGCATGTTCCAGTACATGATGAACATCCACTACAAGATGAACATCCTTGACATGAACCAGTACACCCACCTAAACAATATGCTTGGCATGAACCTGAACAAGTGTTGTTACAACCTGAACATGTACCTGAACATGATGAACAGTTGCCTTGGCAAGTACCACTACAGCTACCACCACAAGAGTTTGCGCAACCTGTACATCCACTACATGATGAACAACTTGTACAACCAGTGCAACTACTGCACCCACTACAGCCTGCACAACTATTACAGTTTGCACTACAACTACCTGTACACTGTCCTTGGCATCTTCCAGAGCATGAACCTACACAGCCAGTGCATCCGTTAGAACATGAACCAACACAGCCAGTACAACCACCTGCACAACTACCTGTACATGATGAGCAACCATTACATGATGTTGTACATCCATTACAACTGCCTGTACATCCTGCCCCACAACCACTTGAGCAAGAACCTGTACAACTTATACATGAAGCGTTGCAATTTCCATTACAACTTCCTACACATGATCCTGTACATGAATTACATCCATTGCAAGAATTTGAACATCCTGTACAACCTGTACAACCACTGCAGCCACCCTTACAACTTCCTTGGCATCCTGCTCCACATGATGTACAACCAGATGAACATCCACTGGTACAGGTGTTGTGGCAGCCGGTACAGGAGGTGCAGCCTTTGCAGGTGTCACTACATGCCCCACTACATGAGGTGCAAGAGGTACAAACACTATTACATGATCCACTACAATTACCCGCACACGTTGAGGAACAATTATTCGCACAACCACCTGAGCAACCTGAGCATCCGCCACTACAACTGCCTGTACAGTTTGAACATGAGGTACAACCTTGACAGGATGTACAACCATTACACGAGGTACAGCCACCACTACAACCATCACAACCACTACAACTTGTACAGTTGGTGCAACCGCTGCAACCATTGCATGATGTACATCCTCCTGAACAGCTTCCTGTACATGTGTTGTTACAACCTTGACATGAACCACTACAACTACCTGAACAACCTGATGCACAACCTGATCCACAGGAACTCCAGCAACCACCACCGCATGTTCCACCACATCCTTTGCATCCACCACTCTTATCACAGTCTCCTCCGCAAGTACCTGTGCATGACCCACATGCACCTTCTGCTGTTATTGTTATTCCTAGGTCTTCTGTTTCAACTGCTACTGCTGCTATTATAGCCGCTGCTTCTGCACCACGTAATATTTTTCTACGTCTACCTGTCTGTTGGGTCTCTTCAACTTTTGGATTGTCATCTATATTTTTCTCAGTGTCTTTATCTAATTCATTACTGCTCATAATCCACAGACCTCCTTATAATAAATCTAATTTATTATCCTTTTAAATAAATGATTTTGAAAAGGATTTTAAATTTCAACTAATTTCTATAAAATAAAAGAACAGTCAAACACTGATTGCTCTAATGTTTGACTGTTCAATATTACTGCTATAAACTATTTTAAGTCTTGTGTTGTCACATTAGGTATGTAGAATACTTTACTTTCGTATAATTCTCCGAAATTAAGCTGTAGTGCTCTACTCTTACCATTGGTGTTTACAAATGTTCCAACGTTTACTGTAGGACCACCATCTATCATAGACCTAAAGAATGATGAGTTAAACTCTGTAAAGAAGCTGCCCTTACTTGACTGTTGAGGTGTCTCTTTAGGGTCAAGTACTGTACTTCTTTCAAGTGGATCCCATATACCAATATCTATAGTAGATACTGCATATAAGTATGTTACACCATCAAATGCTTCGTTGTACCACTTTCCATCTGGTGCCCAAGGTGCTTCTGTATCGTCACCTTCATTGTTTACAAGTCCTTTACGAAGGGCTTTTACAACTCCAGTCTTATTAGCAATCTCTTGCATTACTGAATCTCCACCTGTAACATTACTACTTCCCTTTGATGCTACTATAGTTCCAGATGTCTCACTAGGTGATGTATTGTTCTTAGAACATCTTACATTACCAAATGTATCAGTATAGAATGTGTAAGTACTATATGATGGATTGTTCACGTGTGTATTTAGCTTAGAGTCTGCATATCTATTAAAGTTATACTTACTATCTGTACTAAATGTTGTGTTATTACCATTAAATGTATCTCCACTCTTTACTAATTGTGCTCCTGTCATGTCTGAAACATTTAACTTAGCCCCAGTACTTATATACTGTGCTATGTAGGCTCTGCTTGCTACGCCTGAAACACTACTTACAAGTCCTTCATGAATACTCTTAAGTGATGCTTCGTCTGTAGGTAATGTACTAGTACCTCCTGTTACGTCTACCTGTGTTTTTCCTGCACCTGTTAAGTATGCCTGAATTGTCTTAACGTAAATCTTTCTTGTATCATTGCTATGAGCTGATATAGATAATGTTGCACCACCAGGTAATACTGATGATTGTATTCTTTCTGTATCGCTTGCTGACAATGTTCTACCTGAGAACTTTGCTACAATATTGTTCTTAGCATCAGCATGTGTTGACCACTGACTACTGTTGATTGATATTTCGTTATCTCCACCGCTGATATAAACAGTTGCATAGTCATAAAGCGTTACTGAACGTCTCTTCTGACCTAATACATAAGTTCTCTTATCTTTCTGAGTGTTATTATCATATCTCATACTAATGTATGGATAGAAATTAGCTGAGCCAGCTGTTTGAGAACTTGGCATTGACCCAGATGCACTAGGTGCTACTCCATCTGCCCAGAACACCTTAATATTTACTACAATATCATTAAGGGTGAAGTCGGTGTCAAATCTGTAGGATGAGGATGTGGTTGAACATATTCCAGCTGAACCAACTGTTGCCTTATAAGTAGTTGACATATCAGGTGACCTGTTTATAAATCTAGTTACAAAGGTTTCATTATACTCGGTACCAGATTTGCGTGTGCCCTGTGGGGTATTGGCTGATTTAAAGTTGTATGCTGAATCATATGCCAGGTTCGTTAGGTAGGATATTGCTCCACCATTTTTCCAATCTGCTAAGGTGAGGTGGTCTTGCCCTCTAAACAAGACTGTAATGTAATTGAAATTACTGATTGATTGGGTGTTGGGTGAGGTTCCTGAACGTGTACTGGTGTTGTCCTTATTATATTTGTTGCTGGTGGTTATGGTGTTTACTGCTGGCTGGTTGTAGGTGATGCTATCATTTTTTGATACTACTGCTTTGTTGATGGTGGAAGTATCAAGGGTAATGCCTAGGCTGGTGGTGTTGTCTGTCCATTTCCATGATGAGCATTTTTCATAACAGCTGTCTGTGTGAGTGTGTTCGCTTGTTGTACAGGTTAAACTTTTATTGCCATCAGCGTCTTCTGTGTAACAACTATCACTATGGGTATGCTCACTCGTTGTACATTTTAAGTGTCCTTTATTACTATTGGCTGTACAAGAGGTTTTGGATGGGGCTGGGGCTGTCCATGTGAAGTTGTGGGTGAATAGCTGCTGTGTTGTGCTGTTGGCATCTGGGGTCATAAAGCTTACTCGCTTGGTGATTTGGGATTGCTGGAGCTGGAAGTCATATGGTTGGGGAGGATTTGGATTGACTTCTGTTTTTTTGTAGAGGATGTAGAGGTATTTTTCGCCATTATCTTGGTCGAGGAGGATTTCTTGGGAGGAGGTTCCTGTGTGGGTTGGGGTGATACTGTTAAACTGCTCCTTTGTATTTAAGGTGGTGTTGGTGGTGGATGTTTTCCAGCCTTCGATTTCATAATCTGATTCGGTGTCTATAGAGATATAGGCTGTGGTGCTGGTTTGAGTGTATGGGTGATAATCTTTTGCTTCTGTGAGGATGGTGCCATCTGAGGACAACTCTTGGGTGTAATAGAGCTTTTTGATGGTGCAGTCACCATCGGTTCCATCATTAGGGTCTGGGGTTTGGGTGTTGCCTGGGGTGCCTTTTGAGGAATCATAGGTGTGGATTGGTGGTAAATTCATTGTAAGTACTGCAAAATTCCAACCTGTTGTTTTTATCTCATCTGCTGTTATCGCAGTTCCTGCACTAGAGGCTGCTGGAACACCAAAATGGTCTTCTGCTGTTCTGAAATATCTTGAACTAGACTGTATCCACTTATAGTTAGCTGTTCCGTTATCCCCGTATCTCTGTGTTATATCTATACCTACATTTTTATAAACCTGAGCTAAGCATCTCATTGTTGTAAAGTATTTTATAATTGATAACTCTGCAAGCTCTTCATCACTTAGTGTACATGCATATTCTCCTCCGTCATCTGTATAAAAGTATTCTGGATGTTGAAGTCGAATTACTGTTGGACTGTAACTTCTAACTACATCTTTTCCGTCTACTCTTTTGTAGATTGCTATTCCATACATTCCTTCAAAGCAGACTGAATAGTCTTGGTGAATTACTTTTTGTAATGCTTCATCTCCACAGTACTGTCTCACAAGATATGCATATATAGGTGCTGGGTCTCCATTAGCAAGTGTCATTGTTGATTCACCTTCGAGCCACGCTTTGATTGGAGAACCATCTGTGTTTTCCCAGGCGCCTGTGTTTGGTATAGATGTATTAAGCTGTGCTTGTATATTGTATGTTGGCTGCCCACCTACTCGTGTAGATCCGTAATGTGCACTTATTTCACCCATCCAGTATTCACCATTACCATCCATTTCTTGATTATACAAAATTGTAATAGTGCCTGGAACTATTGTATTGGTTTCATTATCCATGCAGTAAAATAGTAGACCTGTTCTGGTGTCTGAACCACCCCAATAGATTTTACCTGGGATGTATACATAATTCATACCTTCAGCATCTACTGATCCTATCCACGATACAGAGCCATCACCGAGGTCCATGTCTTCTCCACCATCATCTTCTGCATAGGCAGTGAGTGGTGTGGAAATATTTAGTGCTGTGAAAATAAACAATATTGAAAATAAAATACCTAACAGGATGTATTTTATTTTGAAATTGCTTGCTGATTGCTTTTCCATGTTGCTCCTCCTTAATTTAATGAATTTAAAATTTTTATTTATATTTAGATGAGGGTATTAAAAAATGCATCACACTATAAAATGTGATGCATTTCTATATTTAATGTTTTTTCTGTCTTAGGTTTGAAGTTGCTCTGCTATATACTTCTCTGCTTCATTGAGCATTTCATCTGGTGGAAGTCCATCAAATACAGATGTACACTCTGATATGAAGCTTAATAAACCTGTTTTGTTGTTTAATGCTAAAAATTCCTCTGTGTTTAGTCTATGCTTTTGCATATAAAGCTCTGTTATAATGTGCATTAAATATATGCTGTTGTTTAATTGCTTCTCTGTTTTCAATTTTATTACTCCGTTGTTATCTTAGTATTTGTTCCTACCAATCCCAACTGCAAGTTATTTTCTGTAGTGTACCAACCAATTATACCATCCGTTCCTGCTATCTGCATAGCAAGAAGTTCTTCTTTGGTTTTCCCTATGTCTACTACGTCCGCTGACTCAAGCGTTATTCCATCATCATTTTTATATTTGACATTCTTTATGCCTAGCCACTGATTCGGATATTTTTTTGCCATTTGCTCTCTAGTTAATCTCTCTGTTATAATGTCTTTACCCAATGTGATTTATGTCTCCCTCTAGTTCTGTACTTTCGTTATATACTGGACATATACTCAATCCCTGTGTAAACAGTTTATCTGACTCCGCATTTGTCTCTTTTCCTATAAAGCCTATTTTATAATTCTTTGCTACCTTATCTTTTATAAGAAGAATCCATGTGTCATAAATATTACTTAGTTGCTCTTTGTTTTCAATTTCCATTCCTACAACTAAATCTTTAAGTGTATATTTTTTTAATTGTGTCATAATACTTCCTCTGAATTTTGAAAAAGACATCCACTGGATTGTGAATGTCCTTTTATAAAGTTATATGTTAGCTTATTCATCTGTGTTTTCTTCCTGTTCACGAATGCTCTTATAATATTCTAGTCTTACTTTCAAATCGTCTGGTATATCTTTGTGTTGTCTCAATATTATGTTCACTGCCTGTTGTTCATCACTTATTGAATTATGAATACCATCTGTGTATACTATATTTTTGCGTATCTGTCCATCATACTGATATATGTCTATTCCTAACTCATATAATAATCCTACCTCGTGCTTATATCTTCTCTGTTCTTCTTCTGTATATCTTTCATTATATGCTAGTTTATGCTTTTTACAATTAGCTATCATATCAATTAACTCCTTTTATAATTAATTTATATTGTTTTAACTGATTATATATCGTGTTATCTATATAATCCACAAAGTAATTTAGTAAGTAATTTTCTAAATCACTATAATCTGTGTTTATGTCTTTACATAGTACTTTAATGTTTGCATCACTATCTACTAAGACTATTGTGCACACTTTGTCATTTCTGAGTAGGGATAATATATCTTGAATTGAAAATGTTCCTACTGAATTATGTGTATGAATAGTTACACATTCATGCTTATGTGCTTTATCTAGTATACTTTCACAAATATCTGTATCATTCAACTTACTTTTAAATGATATTGAATCATACTTATATGCTTTCTTAAAGTCATATTCAAGTGTTCTTAAATTAAATATTGCTCCAGCTTCTTTTCCATCACTGTTATATGCGTCTGTAAACACTTGTTTGCATATGTCAATTAAAACATTATTCAAGTCTTCAAATCTCTCTACATTGTCAAAAAATTTTGTATTATCAATTTTATATATCTTAGATATATTCATGTTATTTTTCTGGTCTTCTTCTCTTGCAATATGTGCTCTGTAATCCATATATGTGCCCCATTTTAATCTTTTATCTTTCTGCTAACTGTTTGTCTATTATTGGCTTGTAGTATGCTAATCTACTTAGTAAATCCTGTGGTAAATCTTTGCCACTCATAATTAATTCTTTTGCCTCATATGCATCTGTTAAATATCCATGTACACCATCTGGATGAGTTGGAAACTGTATTCCTTCTGCATATAAACCTACATAAACTTCTATACTTCTAAGTTTATTGTATTTTTCTTCTCTAATTTGTACCTCTTTTTCTGTTGGTGTCTCTTTATTATTTACAGTGTTTGATACTAATTCATTGAATTGTTTCATTGAATAATCTCCCATGTTGTTACTACTTGATGATTTATGATTTGAATGATATTTTGACTTCTTCATCTCGTACTCCTGCATATGATAATAAGCGTTCTATGAATTTAATGATATCCTCTATACCATATGATGTTGATACATAAACATTATAATCTTCTAAGTAATATGCTCCTCTAAATCCATCAGCTGCGTTTATCTTATATGTACCATTGAACTGTTCTTGTTTTAGAATGTCATCTCTGTTTATTTTATTTTGCTTAAATAATTCTGTTACTGTATTTAATAAGAGTGTTCTGCCTGTGATACCTTCATATTTAACCCCTAATATAATTGCATAGTCTAATGTATGAAATTTCCAATTACCATCTGAATAATCATTGTATACATATTCATGATTTAACTTTATTTTTGATATGTTCTTTTTGCTCTCTTCCATTGTAGCCTTCATCTTTGCTCCAAGTGAATTTGTTTTTTCTGATGTCTTAGTAGATTTTTTATCTTTCTTATCAACTTTATATCCATTGAACTCATTTTGAATTTCTGTATATAAATAATCTGCTAGTGTTGGTTTATCTATATCTGTTAAACCACTTCTATCAGCTAGTGTCTCCAATAACCATGATGGAATGTTGTTTATTCGTAATCCATGCGCTAGCTCTTTACACTCATTGATGAATCTCTCATATTGAACTGTTTGTGCCATATCTACATACTGTATTAAATCTTTTGAGTATTGTTCAAGCTTATCTAATTCAGTTGTATCTGCTGTTGAAAGCTTGATTGTATAATATGGCTCTAAGTCCATAACATTCTCTTTCTGGCTGTCTGTAAAGAACCAGTATTCATCTCCATTTGTTAATATTGCTATATGAACATCTGATACTGTAAAATATCTATATAGCTGTGATATGTGTTTATCAGATAGTTGCACACTTAACTGCTTGCATTCGACTAATGCAACTGGTTGATTATTTATTTGGAGTGCATAATCTACTTTTTCTCCCTTTTTCATTCCTACATCTAAGGTGTATTCTGGTATAATATCAGATGAGTATGGATCATAGCCTAATGCTACTAACAATGGCATTATAAACCATTGCTTTGTTGCTTCCTCTGTCTCTGGTTGTGATGATTTTGAATTGATTTTTGTCTGTAAATCTATGATTGCTTGTTTGTTGAATGTCATACTGTTTATCTCCTTCACATTTTCATGTTTGTTAGTACTGTCTTCATAGAATATAAGTAATTGTTTAGCCACACTTAATAATGATTCATACTTATAATAAATACTATCATCTAGTACACAGTGACAGTTTATTATGTTTAGTGCCTCATTTAATTGCATTTTATTAACTTCATCACTGTGTTCTACCTGTTTTCCTATTAATTTTCTTAGTCTTTCATTTTCACTTTGCAATCTGTCACATTTTTCTAATATGTCCTTTTCTCTTTCTTTATGCAGTTCCAACTCTTTTAATTTTATATTCTTTCTACCATTTATAAGTTCTTGTAAGAGGCTAACCTTTTCTTGTAATTGTTCCTTTAATTTATTGTTTTGTTCTATAAGCCTCTTATTTTCGGCAGTTATATTTGTGCTAGCATTTAATAATGCATCATAGTTATACTTTAATGCATTATTGTCATTATTGAGCTGTTCTATATTTTGTTTCTGCTCAAATATTATATTTTGCAAGTTATTTATAATCTCTAACTGTGTTGTATATTCATTTTTCTTGTTTCCTATCATATTTTCACCTGTATTGTATCCTAAGAAAATAATCAAATAATTTTTATTTTCAATATTTACAGGGTTATAATAAAAGACACTCGCTGATGCATGAGTGTCTTAAAACCTCTTGTATTACATCATTCGTACTCACAACAATCCTCTCTTTCATATGAATTATTATATATTAACGTTGAATTTGGTTTTGTCATTCTGATTAATTGATTAGATATACTGTCTATAACACCTTCAAATGTTCCTATTCCAAGTTCATTTTTTACTAAGTGTACATCTGTTAAAATAATATAAGTATCTAGTATGTCTGATAGCTGTGATGCTTTTACTCTCATGCCAATTTTTAAATCATCTAATGTTAATTTCTTTTCTTGCTCTGTCATACAATCACTCCTTTTCTTTAATGCATCTATGATTTTAAAAATAGTTTAAATTTTTTACTTAGTTGCCTTATATAAAAAATGCACCCTCGCTGATGTTGGGTGCATTTCTTGAAATTTTTGTAGTTTAATGTTATAATTTCTTTGACCAAAAATTATGTCCTTTTGTTTTCTTCAGAAAGGAGACACAAATGGACTTACAAACCATTATCGGATACTGCATCGAAATAGGATGCTGTATCTATGGTTTAATTGATATCCTGAGCCACTTCATGGATATTAATTAAACTACAAAATTTATATAAAGCAGTCTGTGTCGATAGCACAGGCTGTTTTATTTCTTGACTTTTAAGAAATTAATGCTATTATGCTAGTGTAAACTCTATCATGAGTTTCCTCTCTGCTTATCTCACTTTATTCGCCTGCTGGCTTAATAACAGAAATGGGAACTCTTATGCTAGTATGCTAGAAGAACTTCTAGGCTATGCTATAGAATTTGGATGCATAGTCTATGGTGCTTTTGATAACTCCATGATTTTGATTAATTAAAGGCACCTTATTATATAAATCAGTCAATGTTATGGTGTTAGCATTGGCTGGTTTATTCTTTGATTAATGATTAATCCCCGTTATAAACTCCAAGGACTTCTTGCATTTCTGCATATGTTACATCATAAAAATTATTATAACCCTTACTTATCTCATAGTTTGCAAGTATACCACCTGACTCGTTATCATTCCAGCCGTCACCTGTTGGAAGGGTCATTCCCGTGTAGTACACGCGACCTGTTGCTGTATCATACATTACTTTGTAACCTTTATCTGTAGTACGTTCTTGTAATAATGAAGCATCATATCCTGTTGAACCATAGTATGGGAAGTCATTCTTCATTTTACCTTTTGTAGTTGTTCCATAGTCTGATTCATTCCAATTGTTACAAAAGTTATCCCAAGCCTGCTGCTTTTGTGAATTACCACATGGTGTTGAACTTGGATAGTATGGTTGACTACTATTCATATCTGTTTCTGTAGATGTAGTACTTTCTGATGTTGATGTATTGTCATCGCTTACCATGGTGTCATCTAAACCAAACATTTTTCTGTTGACTTCTTCCATGTTTGTTTGATAAGTTTCTGCTGCATCAATGAAAAGGGTGATTGCTTCGGATTTGGTGATTGCTTCATCCCAGTTAAGATTATCTTCTGTTATAAAACCAAGTGCAACTGCTCTTGCTAATGTCTGGTACATATCTGTTGGTAAACCATTCTCTACGTTGTTGATTGCATCTTGTAGGGAAATATTTCCAGCATCTTTCACTGTGGTTAATTTTACATCTGTTGATAAGCTTTCATCTTCCATACCTACACCATCTAAATAATCATTGTAATTACTCTGACTAAAGATTGATTTGGTTAACAGGTAAATGTATTCGCCTCGTGACATTGTGGTGTTGAAGGTTTTGTCATTTAAACCATTTTCTGTGTTGAGGTAGGTGTATTCATCCATTGGTGCTGCGAAGTTGGTATATTGCGTTTCACCTACTGCTTTTGTGAAGTCTGCATCTTCTTCTGGGGCTTGGGCTTCGTTGACTGGTGTGGTTGCTCTCATTACAAGGGTCATTGCCTGTGCTCTTGAAATGGTGGCATCTCCATCAAACTGCCCATCCTCTTGGTCTGGAAGTAATTCAAAGTAGGCATTGATTACTGCTGGTATACTTTGGTTATCTTCAATATCTGTGTATTCATTGTTGGCTATTGTCTCAATTGCTGACTGCTTGTCCTCACTTCTAAGATAGTCATTTCTGAATGTTGTGTTTTTCATAGCATCTAATAATGTATTATTCTGAGTTGTTGAGCTTCCTGCATCTAAATAAATGATACCTTCTTTGTTACCTGTTTCACCTGTTACACCTAAGAGATCTTCGAAGGCTGTTCTTAACTCTGGGTGTGTCTCTAAACTTGATAGTTGAAGCCATGGTAATAGTTCTACCTTAGATTCTTCTGAATTACTATCATAGTCTGGGACTGCATACTCCAACTCTATCTGTTCTGTTTCTCGCATCATATCATATGCTTCTTGTTTAGTTGTTGATGCACAACCAAAAAGCTGTGATGCTATGATAACCATTGTAATAGTTGGTAATATCACTCTTTTAATTTTCATGTATTTTCCTGACATTTTAATGCTCCTCCTAATTATTATCTTTATTTATATTATGCACTATTGCTGCATTGATATTTTCACTTATACCAAATTCACTTTCTAGTGCTAAATAATATTCTTGATTCAACTGATTATATGGACATCCTATAAACACTATTTCTCCTTGCTTGTTCTTTCCTATGTGGATATCCCAATCTTTCATGATACTCATTCCAATTAATGCTACTCCTGATGTATCATAAGATGTGCTTAAATATCTATTTCCAATTGGTATATCATTTATTTTTATATCATACATTTTATGCTGTATTACTATTCTTGGATTATTTACATCTGATTTATCTTTGTTTATACTTTTATTTTGTGACTCAACACCAATTCCTAAGCCTACTGGTCTTATATTCATGTATTTCTGCTTATCTCTCTTTATATCATCATCTGAAAGGTATATGAATATATTGTCAATTGATACATGAGAATATTGACACCCAGTATCTAATACTGCTTTCATTTCAGATTCATCTGTATTCTCAAATTTTAGCTTTAATGATACAAGGAACTTATTATCTTTTAGTATTGACTTTATATACTTCATAGGCTATACACTCCATCTGGCAAGTATGCCTGACAAAATATCATTGGCTTTTTACCGTATTTCTCCTTGCATCTATTAAAAATATCTAGCATTTCTTGGGATTGTTTACTTCCAATAAACTCTATTTTTCCCGATGTTGACCCATCTTCATTTATTTGTGTTTGTGATAACAATATGTATACATTGTATATGTTACTCAACTCATATGTTGAAACCTGCATTCCCACGTGTAAATCAGACAATTTATAGGATTTATCTTTCATCTCATTATGTCCTTCCTATTTTATTTAAAAATAAATAATTTTTTCTTCTTTTTTATTCCGAGGCTTTGTTAGGTGCCAATATCTTAAAATTGAATGTTTTATTTAATTTATTATATCTGTGATTAATTTATTTTGCAATGTTTGCATCATTCCATATGTGTTTATATTTTTGTCTTCTCTAGTTACAAAATGTATTATAATGCTGCTTACTAAATTTGAAATGGTTACTATAAAATAAGAAGCAGTAGTCTCTCTAATTACTACTGCTTCTTATTTTATGTTAGTCTAGTACAGTCTCAAACTCGTATGCTCCATCTTCTACTGCTGATGGTGGTAATATTAATCCACCACTGTCTGTTGTTCCACTTCCAGGTGTGTCTTGTGCCTCTAAGAATAATACACAATAAACACTGGTGGTTTCGGGACTGTTCCAATACTTACTGTAATAGTAGCTTGGCTGGGTACAGGTAAACTTAAGTCCATATACCGAGGAGCCTGTGGCTGACTCTGGATTGCTGGTCTGGTAACTCTTTGTGGTTCCTATATACTGTGGTATTGTGAAACTACTTGTTGTGGATGAAAAGTTATCTATTGTATAGTCGAATTTATCTATGGTATTTAGCGTGTCAAACCATGTATTGTTGTTACCATGGGTATAGATGTCTAGGACTCTGGAATCTACTGCTGTGCTAAACTTGATATTGGAAGCTCCTTTGGCACTTACTGTGTAGGTGACTGAATCCTTGTTGGTTACTTTAGCACCTATGGTTGCTGAGGTCACTGAGGCTGTGGCACTGCTTGGGAGGTCTGTGCTTCTGGTGCCACTTGGTATAGTGAAATTTCCTAAGGTTGTGGTGACTGGGATGGCACTTGTTAACTGCATCGTTCCTGAGTGCTGTGGTGCTGATAGCTGTACTGTCATTTGAAGAACTGGCTCCCAGACTGCGTAGAGGGTTGTGTTATCTCTTATGGT
>ERZ808240.235-NODE-235-length-76387-cov-6.113714_pt1 | contig 76387 bp, 50 predicted proteins | sample MGYA00521084_ERZ808240 | MGnify/ENA primary metagenome ERZ808240 (study PRJEB31516, sample SAMN03275571) | gut metagenome | biome: mammalia-associated habitat; material: feces | host: Papio cynocephalus | place: Kenya | collected 2012-08-06 ...
ACGTTAATTAACTCTCTCATTTTCAAACGATTACATTAGAATTAACAGAGTATTGGTATTAAAAACACAACGTTAAAATATTGCAATATTTTATGGATTTTATTTTGCTGCTATTTAAATAATTATTAAATTTGCAGACATAAATCAAAAAATGATGGTAAAAATCATTATACAGAGATTTTTATGTGATGTAAAACTACCGACAAATCAAAAAAATATATAATTAACAAATTGTTGTATTTACTGTAAAATTAAGGTGAAAAGGCATGAGACTTTACACGCCTGTATGTTGACTGTTTTATAAAAAAGTACTGTACAGGACCTGTATTATTTATGTGAACAAGGTATAGGGTGGTGTGATTTCTCTTTATACGTATCTTTTGTTGCTATTACAAGTGAGCTGATACACAATAGTGTGTCATAGGTTTATGCTGTAATTGTATTGTTGGCACTGTAATTAAAGCATTTCAGTGCAGGGCAACAGATGTGCATGATGCATACAGTTAAAAGTAGCAAACACTTATAAACTTCATTAATTAATAACTTTTAAAAATTTTATGTCTGGTAAATTAAAAACATTACGAATTGCGCTGCTCGTGCTCTTCACTGTGATGGTGGGAAGCCTTTCAGCACAAACAGTGAAAGGTAATGTGAAGGATGCCAATGGCGAACCTATCATCGGTGCTACCGTTTCCGAGAAAGGAACCAAGAATTTGGCAGTAACCGATATTGACGGTAACTTCACAATCAAGATGACCGGCAAGAACCCTATCGTGGTTTCATACATAGGTATGAAGGCCAAGACAGTGGCAGTGGCTGGCAAATCAAGTGTTGATGTAGTGCTTGAAGAAGAAGCCACCACATTGAATGATGTGGTAGTAATCGGCTATGGAACCGTAAAGAAGAAAGACCTGACGGGTTCTGTGGCATCTGTTTCTGCCAAAGATTTGGCCAATCTGCCTGTTGCCACAGCTTCTGAAGCTATTCAAGGCAAGATGGCAGGTGTAACAGTAACCACTACTGAGGGTTCGCCTGACGCTGACGTAAAGATACGTGTGCGTGGTGGAGGTTCACTTTCACAAGACAATTCACCTCTTTATATTGTAGACGGATTTCCTGTTAACTCTATCAGCGATATAGCTCCTAACGATATTGAGTCTATTGATGTACTGAAAGATGCCTCTTCTACCGCTATCTATGGTGCCCGTGGTGCCAACGGTGTAGTAATTGTTACTACCAAAAGCGGTAAAGAAGGCAAGATACAAGTAAACTTTGGTGCATCATTGGGTATCAGAAAGGTGATGAAAGAGCTGGGTGTGCTCTCGCCTTATGAATATGCCAAATATCAGTATGAAACCCAATATGGCAAAGACCAGGAGTATGGTGACTGGCAAGACATGGATATATGGAAATCTGTAGCAGGCCGCAACTGGCAGGATGAGCTCTTTGGCCGCACCGGTTTCCAGCAGATTTACAATGTTTCTGTAAGCGGTGGATCCAAAGACACCAAGTTCAATGTCAGCTATTCTCGCACCGATGACAAGAGCATCATGATGGGTTCAGACTATTCCAAGAACAACATTAATGCCAAGTTAAACTCAACCTTAAACAAATGGTTGACCCTCGACTTTAATGCACGCTTGGCTTATTCTGTCGTAGACGGACTGAACTCAGGTGGCGACACCAACGATTCCAATGCTTCAAACTCCATTATAAACAAGGCGATAACCTATCGTCCGGTAGAGCCGCTGAACGCGACGGATGATGATGGCGACGAAACTTCATCAACAGATGTAGACCCTTACGATCGCATGAATGGTACTTATAAGCAGCAGCGCCGCTTCCGTCAGGACTACAATGCTGGCTTAAACTGGAAACCTTTCAAGCATTTTACCTTCCGCTCTGAGTTTGGCTATACTTGGAGATATGAAAATACAGACCAGGCATGGGACAAGTTGGCTACTAAAAACGACTCTCAAGGAGCAGGTCTGCCTAAGTCTAAGATTTCACGTACAGACGTGAGAAACTGGCGCAATGCCAATACCGTTACTTACGACACCAAAGATGCTTTCTTGAAGAAGGACAAGTTGAATGTGATGGCAGGCCAGGAATGGTCAAGCTCTTTGCAGAAAGACTATTATTCGTCTACTATCAATTTCCCTTCAGACTTTACACTGGGCGAAGTGCTGGCCAACCAAGGTGCTGGTGATGCACAGCCACAGGCTAACAAGATTGGTGCTAAAGACAACATGATGTCTTTCTTTGGCCGTATTAACTATACCTATGACGACCGCTACTTGCTTACCGCCACTTTCCGTGCCGATGGTTCAAGCAAGTTTGCAGCAGGCAACCGTTGGGGCTATTTCCCGGCTGTAGCTTTAGGATGGCGCATGAGTGAAGAAAACTTTATGCGTTCAGTCAAGTGGCTCTCTAACCTGAAGTTGCGCTTGAGCTATGGTGAGGCAGGTAACAACCGTATTCCATCGGGTAGCATCTTCCAGCCATTCTCTTTCCCGAAGGATTACAGCAAGCTGAAAGAACCTTATTTCGGCGATAAGATGAGTTCTGTAATGGAGCTGGGAAACACCAAGGCAAACACAAAGCTGAAGTGGGAAACCACCATTACACGTAATGCCGGTATAGACTTCGGCTTCTTCAACAGCCGCATCAACGGTACTTTAGACTTTTATTGGAATACTACCAAAGACTTGCTCATGAAGAGCAAGATTGCTGCAAACTCAGGCTATACCTATCAGTATAGGAACTTCGGGCAGACCTCTAACAAAGGTGTGGAGTTGGCTTTCAATGCTATTATAGTAGAGAAGAAGAACTTTACGCTTAACTTTACAGGCAATATTTCATACAACAAGAACAAAATTGACAAGCTGAACACAGGTTCAGAATGGGATACTAACTATACTATCCCTGACGTAAACACAGGTCAGAACTTCCGCGTGGTAGAAGGTGGATCCCTCGGTGAGGTGTGGGGATATCGCTTGAAAGGCTATTATACAGCGTATGATGCCGAGAAGAACCCTAACGGAGAGTTGGTATGGAACGGCAAAAACTGGAAGTTGCGCGATGGCTTGGTAGACAAAAGTTCAACTGTAATGGGCACATTGGCTCCAGGTTCACCTAAATTAAAAGTGGACGAAGAGGGCAATGTCGTAAAAGAACGATTGGGCAACACGATAGCTCCTTGGGCTGGTGGTTTTGGCTTGAACGCTACATTCTACGGCTTTGACGCATCTGTGTTCTTCAATTATCAGATTGGCAACAAGATTGTCAATGCTACAAAGTTGGGATCGTCATTCTATCATGATACAAGAAAAGGCTATAACCTCAATGCTGACTTCGTGTCAAGATACACCAACATTGACCCTGAAAATGGTTTGTCGCTTGCTAATCCTACCACAGTGGCTGGCGTATATGGCAGTGAGGCCAACGCCATCGCTCGCTTGAATGAGATAAATGCCAATGCAACTATTTATAACCCAGTATTAGTGTCTAAAATGTACCTTACTGATTATGCAGTAGAGGGTGCTTCGTTCTTGCGCTTGCAGAACCTTACCATTGGTTATACCTTGCCAAAGAACTTGCTGAAGAGCATTTTCTTGAACAATGTGCGCTTCTACTTTACTGGTTACAATCTGCTGACTATTACCGGTTATTCCGGCAATGACCCTGAAGTAGACTCAAGTAGCCAGAAATCACCTATGTCACCGGGTGTAGACTACGCATCTTATCCTAAGAGCCGCCTCTATGTGTTCGGTGTAAATGTATCATTCTAAATACAATATAAGAGTAGAAAAAATGAAAAATATATTCAAGACAATCATATTGGGAGGTGTCGTTTTAAGCACAATGACATCGTGCAGCGACTTTCTTGACCAGCGTTCTCCTTCTGATACAGACGCCAGCAACGTGTGGCAGTCTACTTATTATACAGAGAATGTGCTGAATAAAGCCTATGGCTTACTTTGCGAAGACCACACTTATTCAAGAAATCTCTGCTATAACTTCATGGTAAACACCGATTGCGAGTTTACCAACGCTTACGGAGAATCTAATGCTAAAGCAGAAGGTAAGGGTAAAGACCTTAACAACTACTACGCCAAGAGTGATGACTCGTTTGCGAATATCGGCAACACATGGGATCATCTTTATGAAAGTATCGAGTATTGTAACTTGATAATTGAAGGTCTTAAGAATCTTTCATTGGACAATGCATCGTCTACTGCAGATAAGCAATTGCTGCGCTATAAAGGTGAAGCATTGACTTTGAGAGCCATGATCTTCCATGAGTTGGTGCGCAATTGGGGTGATGTACCTTACAAGACAGAACCTACCAATGACGACCTTTCCAACGTAAATGTAGGCAAGACCGACCGTGATGTTATTATGGATGGCTTGATTAAAGACCTGGAAGAGGCCATTGACTATCTTCCTTGGGCTGGAGAAAACAGCTATACAACAGAGCACATGACCAAGGGTTACGCTCATGCGCTGTTGGCTCAGATTGCTTTACAGCGTTCAGGATGGGCCATCAGAGAGGCTGCAAAGGATGGCTATGTTACTGCGGCAACTAACAGTGATGCCAACTATCCAACCCAGCGTTGTGGCGATGCCGACCGCAAGAAGTATTATGAGTTGGCACTTACACACCTTAATGCTGTCATTTCTTCAGGTAAGCACCAGCTTAACCCAAGCTTTGAAAATGAGTGGGATCTTATCAATAAGCGTGAACTGGATACACAGTATCAAGAGAATATCTTTGAGGTTCCTATGGGTTTGGACAATTCAAGCGAGTTAGGCTATGGCATAGGCGTGCGTTTTGCCGACAAATGTGCTTATGCTTTGAAAGGCAACTCTTCGTCTAATGTACAGTTGCCGTCTACCTTATTTTGGATGTATGATCACAGTGGCAAGGATACACGCCGTGACATTACTTGCGTAAACTATGAGATTCAGCTTAACAATGGGGTAACCACAGAGACGATGAAGGGCAATAATCCTTTCAATCTTTATTGCGGAAAATGGGACGTTCGTAAGTTTTCTGATGAGTGGAAAGCCATTGCCAAGGTGAAAGGTGTGAAGTTTGGTACAGGTATTAACTATGTAAAGCTGCGCTATTCTCAGGTTCTTTTGTGGTATGCTGAGGTGATGAATGAGCTTAATGGCAACCCTGATGTAGCCACAGGTGGTTGTGGTATGACTGCACGTCAGGCTTTGGGAGCTGTACATGAGCGTGCTTATGCAGCTGCAGACAAGGCTGTTGCCAAGGCTTATGTAGATGCTATACCAGCTAATAAGGATGCTTTCTTCAATGCTATTGTTGATGAAAACGAGCTGGAATTTGCGGGCGAAGGCGTGCGTAAGTATGAATTGGAGCGCTGGAATCTGCTGAGTGACAAGATAGAACAGATGAAAGCAGACTATAAACAGCAGATTTATGAATATCCGGAAAAGCTTTATTACAAGACATACACTGAGAATGGATTGGTAAAAATAGATATGAAGTCTATTCGTTGGTATGATAAGGAGGCTCCAGAAAATGCTGCCGACTATCAGTATGTTACTTTCTGGGGTGATGAGGCAAAAGAGTCAAACACCAAGAAAACCAATCTTAATAATCTCGAATTTATAAGTGGTGGACTCAATGAAACCGTAAAGAATCGCTATTTGCTGCCCATTTACAGCACTACTGTCAATGATTCTGAGGGTACATTGCAAAACTCTTATGGCTTTATCCATAAATAATATTTAATAATAATACAATGAAACTGAACAAATCATATATCAGCAAGGTGCTCTTTGGAGCACTCTTGCTTTTGGAAGGCGCATCGTTTACAGCTTGTACTGAGACGAACGATTGGGATGTAGACCCTGCTTACGACCGCTTGTTCCACTCTTCTAAATTGGAAGTAAAGGTGGGTGAAGACAATGCAGAGGTTACATTCAAGAAGATGCCTAATGTAGAATATTATGTAATAGAATACAGTACCGACTCTTTGTCGGATGAGGTGGAAACCACAGCTCATAGTGTGGTGTTGGGTGAAGACAAGTCTATCACCACATCGCCTTATACTATTACAGGCTTGGAAGGCTCTACCAAGTATTTCCTTCGTATCAAGAGCTGTGCTACAACGGGCAAAGGTTCTACCTGGAAATACCTTGACGGCAGCGACTATAATTATAGTTTTACCACCAAGGCTGAACAAATTATCAGCGAAGTAGTAGCTGGTTCTAAAACAGCAACCGTGAAGTTTACACCTGGAAAGGCTGTAAACAAAGCCTTGGTGTTGCATGGTGACGATGAACCGTTGGCTTATGATATTCCTGCAAGTGCTGTTGAGGCGGGCAGTATTGTACTTGAAGGCTTGACACCAAAGACTTCTTATACAGTGCAATTGCTCAATGGAGAGAATGTTCGCGGCACAATGAAGTTCTCAACCACAGAAGCTTATCCTGACGGATATGAGGTATTGACCCTTACAAGTGATGAAAGCTTGAAAGACTTGCTGGCTAATGCCACTACTGATAAGGTGGTAGTTGTATTGCCACAGGGTCTTGACTATACAGTAAAGTCTGAAGACGGTGTGATGTCTACCGTCAAAATACCTGAAAATATCAAGTCTATTTATTTCTGGGGTGCCGCAGGTGAAAGCAAACCAAGCCTTACCTTTAAGGGCTCTTCTTTTGAAGGAACAGACATGGATGTGGTACGTTTCTACAACTTGAACATTCAATGCGGCAGCAATACTGATGGTTATGTGCTCAATCAGTCGGGTTCTTTTACTGTCAATTCTATCGAATTTGAGAAATGTAACATTCAAAAGATACGCGGTGTCATACGTTTCCAGAACATTACTCAAGCCACTTGCCGTAATATTACCATCAATGATTGCGTGTTGACAGACATAGGTTCGTATGGTGTTGTAAATACAAAAGACCAGTCTAAGCTGACTTTGGGCTCCGTTTCCATAGCTAATTCAACATTGAACACCATCAATTCTGTATTGACCAATACTTCTCAGCCTAACTTCAGCATAGCTGTAGATCACTGTACGATATGGAATTGTGTGCCTGGTGGCAAGCCTTTCTTTGATGTTCAGAAGCAAACTGGTGTGCAAGTGTCTTGCACCAACTCACTGATAGGTGCCTATTACGAGGCGAATGGTGAGAAAACAGTGAAAGGTAACAGCTTGAAAGATATTGATGGAACAGGTACTGTCTACACCAATGACTTCAATTGGAATGCAGGTTACGAGATTGGCTCTCAAATAGAGTCATCTTCTAAACAATTGTGGGTTAATCCTGCTACTGTTGATGCAGACTTTACAGTGCTCAACAGTACCTATAAGTATTATGGAGACCAACGCTGGTTGCCAGCTAATTGATACTTATTATATGTGTAAGTTGCTCTTTATATCAGCGAGTAACTTACATATAACGCAATAAAAAAGGGGAAAAGAAGCTTTTGTTAAACTGCTTTTCCCCTTTCTGTTTGTTGGAATGTATTGTTGCTTTTGGAATTATTAGCTTACAGTTGGACTGTTAACGTCTTTAAATCCTTTTGTAAACTGGATGAGCCAACCATTATTTCATACTTTCCTGGCATTACTCTCATGGTGTTACTCTGTTCATCCCACCATTCAAAAGCTGATTTCGGAAGTTTGATTTTGGCAGTTTTTGTTTCACCGGCTTTTACATTTATCCTACAGAAACCACGTAAAGTCTTGATGGGTCCATTTGTATCGTTTACCTTTTTGAGATACACTTGCACTACTTCTGTGCCGTCTTTCTTGCCTGTATTGGTTACTTTTACGCTCACTTCACCTTGTTTCGCATTGTAGTTTGGCTTGCCAATGGCAAATGAAGTATAACTTAGGCCATAACCAAAAGCGAAAAGTGGGGTATCCTTAAAGAAGCGATAGGTGCGATTGCTCATATCATAATCATCAAAGTCTGGTAATTGGCTGTCGTCCTTATAGAAGGTAACAGGAAGTTTGGCACTGGGGTTATAGTCGCCAAAGAGCACATCTGCCACACCGTTTCCGCCTTGTTCACCAGGATACCATGCTTGAATGATGGCATCGCAGGTCTCTGTTTCTGGTGTTAAGGCTACCGCAGAGCCACTACAGTTGATGAGTATTACCTTTTTGCCTGCATCATGCAGCGCTTTGATAAGCGTGCGCTGTACCTGTGGAAGCTCAATACTGGTGCGGTCTCCATTGTCAAAACCAGGTTCTGTAACTTTGGCTTCCTCCCGCTCCAAGTTAGGAGATATACCGCCAACAAATACAATGATGTCTTTATCTTTAGCCTTTTTGACAATCTCTTCAGGTGAAGTTTGGTGGATAGCGGCCATGTCAAAGTTAAGTGTAGCGCCTCCTTCCAACTGCATATAGTCTACCTGCACATTGTATTGTTTACCAGCTTCTACCTTTATGAAGCGTTTGGTATAGCGCATAGGGTCTGTTTTCCACCTGTTGGCCACTGTGTCGCCATTGATAATCAGTCGGAAACCGTCATCGTTTTGATAGATAATGTTGAGCGTCTCGCTCTTTTTTGCCGTGAAATGCCCCTTGAAGCGGGCAGTAAAATGCGTGAGGTTAACCCCAGGAGCAAAGGCTGTGTTGCCTCCATTGTCGAAGTGGAGTGGTGCTGTATAGTTGTTTTCTGCCACGGGTTTGCCCTCCATGGCGGTATTGTTCCAAAACTGTGCGCTCATGCCAGGTTTGCCATTATCGCCTATGAGCAGATTAAAGATACTCTGTTGGTCAGTAGCAGTGGTAATGTCGCACCCTTTTGTATAGCTTACTGGTGCGTTCAGCTTATTCTGAATGCCTTCTAATATGGTTACAGAGTGCTTGGGCTGTCCATAATAGATGCCCCATAGCATCACAGAATCTGCGGCATTGGGTCCTATGACCATTAGTTTTGACGCATCTTTTGCAAGTGGTAGCGTGTTGTTCTTGTTTTGTAGCAGCACCGTTTGTTCGCGTGCCATCTGCAATGCCAACGCTTCATGCTCCTTGCTGGCTATAACACTTTCTGGTATTTTGGTCCATTCCACCAGACTGTCGTCATCAAAATCGCCTAATTCAAAGCGTGCCTCCAATAGTCTTATTATGCTTTTGTCTATCTGTTGTTCTGTTATCTCACCTGCTTTTACGGCTTCAGGCAAACTTTTGTAGTTGCTTCCGCACTCCACATCAGTGCCACTGATAACAGCTTTGGCTGCTGCTTGCTCCTTATTGACTGAAACACCATGTCTGCCAGGTACCCAGAAGTCTGAGATTGCACCACAATCGCTGACTACTAATCCTTTAAATCCCCATTCATCGCGTAAGATTTGTTGTAGCAACCGGTTGCTACTGCAGCAGGGTTGCCCCTCAAAGCGTTGGTAAGCACACATTACTTCCTTTACGTTACCTTCGGTTACCAAGGTCTTGAAAGCAGGAAGATAGGTTTCCCAAAGCTGCCGTGGCGACAGATTTTCTATGTCAAAGTGGTGGCGTGTCTTCTCGGGTCCACTGTGTACGGCAAAGTGTTTGGCACAAGCATACAGCTTCATGTATTTGTGGTCAGACGGTCCTTGCAGTCCTTTTACCACTGCCAGTCCCATGCGTGCGTTCATATAAGGGTCTTCACCATAGGTTTCCTGCCCTCGTCCCCACCGTGGATCTCTGAATATATTGATGTTAGGCGTCCAGAAAGACAAGCCTTGGTATTTGTCAACGGTTCCTTTCTTGCGTTGTGCTGTATTCTTGGCGCGGGCTTCATCGCTCACAGCTGTGTAGATACGTTGTAGCAAGGCATCATCAAAAGACCCTGCCATGCCAATGCAAGAGGGGAATACAGTGCTTAGTCCGTTGCGCCCTACGCCATGCAGTGCTTCGCTCCACCATGCAAATGATGGGATGCCGAGACGCTTGATGGGTTTAGAGCCGTCCATCATCAAAGTGGCTTTCTCTTGTAAAGTAAGCCTGCTACACAAGTCTACGGCACGTTCATGTGGACTCAATTGTGAATTTTTGTATGGAAATTGCTGTGCTGTGGCAGTGATAGAGAATGCCACAGCAATGGCCATAAAGGCGATTCTTGTTTTCATATTGTTAATGTTGTATAGATAAAGTAGTAACTTGCAGATAATAAAGCATAGGTTTAGCTCTTGTAAACCATAGGCTTATTGCTTGTAAAGCATGTGTTTATACAGGCAAGCGCCACAAAATGAGTGTGGCAGTCTCTCATTTAAAAAGTCATTTGCTCTGCCTGTAACTAAAATAGACAGGTTTTAGGCAAATGACTTTTGTAGCTAATATGTTATTTTAATACCTTGTCTGTTACGGTTTGTCCGTTAGTATAGGTTATCTTTCTGATGTTAATGCCCTTCTGAGGTGCAGAAAGTTTCATGCCATTGAGAGAGTAATAGCTTATTTGGGCAATGTCTCCTTTGACTTTTGTCTGAGCAATACCTGCTGTTTTACATGTAGGATAATACTCATTTACAGCATTGATGGCATCTGCATTTTGCGCTTTTACGATAGGTTCAACAATAGAATTAAGATAAACCTCTAAATTGCTGTACCATCCTTTTTCTGTGTCAAGTGTCTTCAAATTGGCATCATCAGGATTGTTAGGGTCAAGTCCGTTGGCCAATTCCCATTCATCAGGCATGCCATCTCCATCTGTATCGTAGCCTTCTGCTCTTGTTTCAGCGTTGAGCACGGGGAAACTGGCTGTTGACTCGTCTTGTGTAGCCGATTCTGGGTCGTTGATTACATCAATGATGCCTGGCACTTTGGCATGCGAAGCGTTGTAAGTAGTAGTGCCATTGGTAGCTTCTTCTACATAGCGTGCATCGGCAGCATCGCGATAGAGACTTGCTCCACCATAAGCCAACACTTTGTTGTAAGCCTCTTGAGCCGTGTGTGTGGTAACATCGCCAGCATCAAACGGTTCGTCACATTTTATCCTGATGCAGTCAATGCCATCGCTGTTCTTTACGTAAGTCTGGTCATCACCATAATAGTGCTTGGCATCTTTTATATAATATTCGCCATTAATTTTGAAACTTTTATCGTAGATAACACCTTTCCAGTCGTAGTTTTCAGCATTGCTTCCTGCTGCTGCCACGTAGTTTCCGTTGATATAATAGCGGCTGGCGTACTCAGGAAACGGGTTGTTGCCACCATTGGAAGCGTCAGAAAACGAAATCTGTGTAACACGGGTCTTGTTTTTTGTGCCAGGTCCAGCCTTGTAATAGTTATTGATTATATTGATATAGCCACCGCCAGGTCCGCCATAGCAGCCATTGCCGTTACCCCAATTGTACATTACACAGTTGCGGAAGTCTACGCGTTCGGCTTGAATGGAGTTGGCGTATTGCGTTTTGTCGTATCCACTCCAATTATATCTTGCTCCGTTAAATCGTGGTGCACGATTTTGTACATGGGCCAAGAAATTGTGGTGGAATGAAGCAGGCTTGCCACCCCAGATGCCTCCATAGCTGTGGTCGCCCTTTTCGTGTCCGGCATTCAGCCCCTCTGCCATCATGCACCATTGCAAAGTAAAGTTGCGGTTATCATAGAATGACGCTAACTCATCAATACTCCATGAGAAAGAGCAGTGGTCCAAGATAATATTCTTATGATAGCGCCCCCACGCTGCATCAGCTCCATCGTCTACATGTTTTACTTGTGAGCGGCGGAAACGTATGAAACGCACGATTACATTGTCGCAATTGGTAAATTCAATGGTATAGTATCTTAGCGTGATACCACATCCTGGAGCGGTTTGTCCAGCAATAGTGGTATTGCTTGTAATCTTCAAGTTTGATTTCAGATCTATGTATCCACTTACGTCAAACACTATGGTTCTTGGTCCAGCTTTGCTTAAAGCCCATCTTAAAGAGCCAGTACCGCTGTCGTTAAGGTTAGTAACATGATATACGTTGGTAGTACCATCAGCCTTGCGGCCACCCGTAGTGGTGTAGCGTGCAAAGCCTTCTGCACCGGGAAAAGCAGGCACAGCATCTTGTGCCATGGTGGTGCCAGTCAAGGCTAAAGCCACCATTGATAAGAATAACTTCTTCATGTAAGTTTATTTTAGTAGATTATATAGTAATAAAACTAAGTCTTGGCACTGCTGTAAGCAGTTAAGCCATTTGTTCTTTGCAAAGATATATCTTTATTGGTTAAAGAACAAAAAAACGGCATAAGGTTTAATGCTTATGCCGTTTTTTTAACTTAATACTTTATTATTTCGCTTCTTATGCGCCTAAATGCCTTTGCTTATTTGTTGAGTGCAGCCACATTGTAGCCCAATTGCTCCATTTCAAGCGATGCCCAGATGAAAGGACCAACACCTTTGCCGTCGTTGTCGCGGATAGGTTCGCTGATGTAGTATTCAAAAGAACCGTCGCGGCGTCTGTTCTCCTTTACCTTTGGTGCGGCTTTCAGTACCTTGGCACTGATGCCTGGACCCAGTCCTGACACCTCGCAGCAGCGTGTGAGCGAGATAGTCTTGTCGGCATTGACCTTGATAAAGTTATTGATAATGCCTTTATAGCCTTTCAGACCAGCCTCTTTCAAGCTGTTGTCAAAGTAGCCTAAGCGTGCACCTTTGAGCAATACATATGTAAACATGCTTGATGCTGTGGCCTCTAAATAGTTGCGGTTATCGTTTACATCCATCACGTCATACCAAAGACCGGTTTTTGAGTCTTGGTATTTTACGGTGTGTTGCATGACCGTGTTGAGCATGTCAATCAGTTCCTGACGGTGAACATAGTCTTTTGGCAGTGCATCGAGCACCTCAAGAATGGCCATTGCATACCAACCCTGAGCGCGTGCCCAGGTGTGCTGTGAGAGTCCTGTCTGCTTGTTGGCCCAAAACATTTCACCTGTTTCGTCCCAAGCGTGTTTCCATAGACCCGTCTTTTCGTCGTAAGTGCGTTTGAAGGTCTTGGAAATCTGTTCAAAAGTGTCATCATAATACTTCTTGGCTTTTTTTTCGCCTTTCAGTATTGGAGCTGCCATGGTGTAGAAAGGATGTCCCATGTAGACGCCATCGAGCCATACCTGGTAAGCATAGATAGCCTTGTGCCACCACACACCGTCAGTAGTGCGGGGCTGTTTTTCCAGTTGTTTGAAGATAGTATTGAGTGCCAACTCGTTCTTTTTCTCGGGAAAGAGCTGGTTCATACGCAGAATGAAGCGTGCAGGACGCGTGTTGTCAAGGTTGAATGCGTTATAGTCATAGCCTGTAATGTTGCCTTTGTTGTCAATCATTTGGGCAGGATATTGCTTCAGATAGTCAATGATGCTCTCGTCTTTACAAGCCAAATAAGCATCCAACAGGGCCTCTTGTTCAATGCCTGTAACATAACCCCACTTTGGACTCTTGGCAAAGTCGAGATAGCAAGGGTTTGGTGTGCGTTGCATTTCAGACTTGGCCATCCATTGACTGTACGTGGTGTAAGGTGCCTTGCTGAGCACCTGTGATCCGTTAATGGTTACATTGTCGTAGTTAGGTTGGTCTGTCTGTCCTGTAATGTATACAGGCTTGCTGTAAACGCCTTCAAATTTACAGTTCTTGAGATTAATGTTGTGAATGGTGTTGCGGTCGTCAAAGCCCACAATCATTACGCCATACTTGCTCTTTTGGCAAGTAACATTCTCCATATATACATTCTGTACGGTAGGATAGAAGCCACGGCGACCTATTTCTTTAGGTTCATAGTTGGTATTGATCTTCAATACGGCTTCGCCACACTGGCCTACTGTAACATTGCGGAAATAGATATTCTCTATTACACCACCACGACAAGAGTTGGTCTTGATGCGGAGTACGCGGTCAAGGTCGGGGCTGTCCATCGTGCAGTTTTCTACAAACACATTGCTGCATCCACCCGATATTTCAGAACCGAGTACCACACCACCGTGTCCATCCTTCATTTCGCAGTTGCGGATGATGATGTTTTTGCTGGGGCGGCCAGCGTATTTGCCTTTGCCTCCAGCGCGGCCGTCTTCATTGCGGCCACTCTTGATAGCGATACAGTCATCGCCCGTGTCAAAAATACAGTTTTCTATCAGCACGTTTTCACATGATTCCGGATCGCAGCCATCACCGTTAGGTCCATGGTTTTCTACATGCACGCGTCTTACAGTAATGTTCTTGCTGAGCAATGGATGCATTACCCAGAATGGTGAACGTATCATCTTTACACCCTCTATCAGGATACCGTCGCATTGGTTGAGGTTGATGGTCTGTGGGCGCAAACCTTTCCAAGGGCCAAACACACGCTTTTCAACGGGCACACCCTCTTCGGCAAACTTCAGCAGGTCTGCACGTCCGCCAGGGTTTTGCTGCTTTTCTTTCACTACTACATCGCGGCTCTTTGGCGTTTTTCCACTCATGAGCCACCATGTGTCGTCAGAGCCGTTTCCGTCGATGATGCCTTGGCCGGTGATAGCTATGTCAGTTTCTTTAAATGCGTAGATAAGAGGTGAGTAGTTGATGCAGTCTAACCCTTCCCAGCGGGTTTCAACGAGTGGATACAAAGCTCTGTCGAACTCAAAGAAGAGGGTAGCATCTTTTTCAATTACCAGGTTAACATGGCTTTTCAAGCGTATAGCTCCGGTTTTCCATGTACCGGCAGGCACTACCACTTTACCGCCACCTGCTTTGGAACAAGCCTCAATGGCCTTGTTGATAGCCTTTTGGTTTTTGGCAGCAGTATTGGTCAGTTTGGCACCATACTTGGTAATCAGAAAAGTGCGGTTGGCAAATTGAGGCTCTCTGATGCTCTGCTCAATCTGCTTGTACTGCGTTTCCCATGCCGATGCCGATAGCATCAGCGGAAACAATAGGCATAATAATAATGTCTGTAAATGTTTCATAAAAAATTGTTTGTTACGATGTATCTGGTTATTATTGTTTTAGTAGCATTCTGCTTGCATGTAGTTAGCATGTGTGGCTATGGGCTTGTGGTGGAGCAAAGTATGCTTCCGCCTTTGGCAAGCGATAGCACATGGTCAAGTGAGTTTTAGTAGAAAGACGCCGAAAAGGCAATTTTGTAATGTAGTTTATTATGGTTATCAGACTGTTGCAGCGATTTTTATTACGCACATACACATTTCTTGGCAAATTTACTTAATAATTTATGAATATGAAAATTTATCATTACTTATTTATTTTTATTTAAGTTTCGGTACAAATGGATGCTTTTTCTTTATGTGCAAGGGTAGTAGAGAGTTAGTAGATAAAAGTAGTTAAATTTATGTCGCATAACATATTTAAGTGTTAAAACTTGAAGTTTTTCAATTAATTATTTGTGTTTGGACTATAAATTGAATATATTTGCGACATCTTATTTATGATTTCGAAGTTTAACGAAATCGCCGAGGTTGGTAGCATCCTGCACCAACCTCTTTTCTTTTAATGGCTTTTGCTATTTATGAGGTCATGGCAAGAGGGAATGTTGCCCCGTTGGCTGGTATGGATAAGTAGTAAATTGCAATGAAAATAAACAATGATAACTTTCAAAATGTGAGGAGAATGCGACTTCAAACCAAAGGTGGCAGATGATGGCACGTATGTTTTGTCTTTATTGAAGAAAATGAAGAGGGTTGCAAAAGCAGTGCAATTAGCTTTCGATTGCATAGCTTTCGGCTGCCGATTGCACCGCTTTTGCAATGCGATTGTATGGCTCTTGGCAATCGATTGCATAGCTTTTAAAAAACAGGGCAGTTGATGCGTTAGAATTAGAACATCACTGCATCAACAAAAAAAGCACTGTCCTTGTGTGGCAGTGCTTTTTAATAAGTGGGTGTTCATATATGCGATTGATTTTGAACACCTACTATTATAGTGGCAAATACTTAACATTTGCCGCCTGTATGATAATCTTCTATATTGCGGAAACCATTCAAGAATGTTTTGGCATCCATGCGTTTCTTGCCGCTAAGCTGTATTTCGTCCAGCTGCAACCAGGCGTTACAGGTAGCCACCAGCAAGTTGTTGTTATAGATCATCAACTCCCCTGGTTGCTTGCCATTACAGGGAATGAGTACATTAGTAGTCTTGAATATTTTCAGAATCGTTTGCTTTCCGTCTTTGCCGATAAGGTTGGTCCATGCACCAGGATAGGGAGCAAGCCCGCGTACGAAGTTATGTATCTCTGTTGAGGTTCTGTTCCAGTCAATAAAACAAGTCTCCTTGAATATCTTGGGCGCATCATGCAGTTTGAAGCCTGCTTCTGTCAGCTCGTGTTGTGGCAATGAGCTGACCACGCCATTGCCGGCAATAATCTTGTCGATAGTCTTGATGGCTATGTCTGCACCCAAATGCATGAGTCCGTTATAGACATCTTCAGCGTTATAATCGTCTTTGATTTCAAAAGGCTCTTGCATGATAATGCGTCCTGTGTCAATATCATGGTCCAAGAAAAAAGTGGTAACACCTGTCTGTTTCTCGCCATTGATAATAGCCCAGTTGATAGGGGCTGCACCACGATATTGTGGCAATAGGGCAGCATGCACATTGAATGTGCCGAAGCGTGGCATATCCCATACCACCTTAGGGAGCATTCTGAAGGCTACTACCACTTGCAAATCGGCCTTGTAAGCACGCAATTGCTCTACAAAGTCGGGGTCTTTCATCTTTACAGGCTGCAACACCGGCATCCCCTTTTCCACTGCGTATTGTTTTACTTGTGATGGTTGTAATGTGTCCTGGTGGCGACCTACTGGTTTATCGGGTTGTGTTACCACAGCTACTACGTTGTAGCCACCTTCCACTAATGCTTTGAGCGTTTCAACGGCAAATTCTGGTGTACCCATGAAAACAACTCTCAAGTCTTTCTTTTCCATACTTTTTACCTTGTTATGTATAACTATTAATCAATAGGTTAATATATAAGTAGGTGTTCAAAATTAAGTTGAAAGTATCATATAGTTAATACCGGTTTCATATATACGTTTAATTTTGAATACCTACTTAAATATACAATTGTGTTGATGCACTGTGCTAAGCAATCGTGTGTATGTATTATTCGTTCGCTTGTTGCTTGTTTACAGCTTATATGATGATATAAATGAGTTCTGATGAGTTACTCTACGGTTACTGATTTGGCCAAATTGCGTGGCTGGTCTACATTCAGTCCCTTTTCCACTGCCACATGATACGCTATGAGCTGCAGCGGAATGACTGACAGAAGTGGTGCCAACGCTGCCAAGGTAGGTGGAATCTCTATGCAGGCTTCAGCCATCTTTTTTACAGACTCATCGCCTTTGGTTACCACAGCGATAATTCTTCCGTTGCGAGCCTTTACCTCTTGAATGTTACTCAGTATCTTTTTATAGAGTTGGTGATGTGTAGCTACAAACACTACCGGCATATCTTCGTCTATCAATGCGATAGGGCCGTGCTTCATTTCAGCTGCGGGATAGCCTTCAGCGTGTATGTAGCTGATTTCCTTTAGTTTCAATGCTCCTTCCAATGCCACAGGATAGTTGAAACCACGACCCATATACAGTGCGTTGTGGGCATAGGTAAGGGTGCGTGCAATGGTTTTGATGCAATCGTTTTCGGCCAATACCTCTTTCATCTTGTCGGGTATGCGTCCTAATTCTTCTATTGTTTCTTCATATTCTTGCTGGCTAATGGTGCCACGCTCATGGCCTAAAGCCAGCGCAAAGAGGGTGAACACAGTTACCTGTCCTGTAAATGCTTTGGTCGATGCTACACCAATTTCCGGACCTACATGGATGTAAATTCCTGTATCCGAGGCACGGGCAATGCTGGAGCCTACCACGTTTACGATGCCAAAGCACAGTGCATGGTTCTTTTTTGCCAGTTCAAAGGCAGCAAAAGTGTCTGCTGTTTCGCCGCTCTGAGATACTGCTATGACTACATCGCCAGGCAGAATGACAGGGTTGCGATAGCGAAACTCTGATGCATATTCTACTTCTACCGGCACTTTTGCCCACTGCTCAATGAGTTGCTTGCCTATTAAGCCAGCATGCCATGATGTGCCACAAGCCACAATGATAAAGCGTTCGGCATTGACTAACTGCTCACGGTGCAGATTGATAGCACTTAACATGATGCGCTTTTCTTTTACTAACAAGCGGCCACGCATGCAATCGGCTATGCAGCGAGGCTGGTCATATATCTCTTTCAGCATATAGTGAGGATAGCCTCCCTTTTCAAGCGACTCCAAGCTAATGTTCACTTCTTTTATCTCTGGGGTAATGTCTTGATAGTCAAGATTGTTGATTTCAATTTTTTTGCCTATGCGCAGCAAGGCCACTTCATTGTCGTTAAGATATACCATCTGCTTGGTATATTGTACAATAGGTACAGCATCTGAAGCAATGAAGTATTCTTTCATATCCTTTCCAATGCCTATGACAAGAGGACTGCTCTTGCGGGCAACAACTATCTTGTCGGGGCAGTTGCGGTCTATCACAGCAATAGAGTAGGCACCCACTACCATGCGCAGGGCCATGATGGTAGCGTTTTCAAGACTCTTCTGGTACTTCTGCATCATGTATTCTATCAGTTGCACCAATACCTCAGTGTCTGTGTCGCTTTTGAAGGTAAAGCCTTCTTTGGCCAATAGAGCTTTCAAACTGGCATAATTCTCAATGATGCCATTGTGAACGATTGCCAATCGACCACTTTGCGATACATGAGGATGCGCATTGATGGTGGAAGGCTCGCCGTGGGTAGCCCAGCGGGTGTGGGCTATACCTATGCAGCCATTGGTGTCTTGCTTGGAAGCTATCTCTTCCAAGTTGCTGACTTTGCCTTTTTCCTTATATACATTCAGTTTGTTGTTGGCCGTAATAAGTGCTACGCCTGCCGAGTCGTAGCCGCGATATTCTAAACGTTTAAGACCTTGAATAAGTATAGGGTATGCGTCCCTAAATCCAATGTATCCTACAATTCCGCACATATATTATCCTTAATTAATAATAATGGGCATCAATAATGTTGCTTTTTGATGCCTGTTTTCTATGTATAAAAACTGTAACAGAGTTTTTATTTCGGGTGCAAATATAGTGCAATTACAATACAAAACAAAGAAAATGAGCGAAAAAGCAAATCTTTTCAGTGCAAATTTGCATAGATAAATGGGTTGATTGCATTGCTATCGGTTCACCATCGCATTGCAATAGGCATAAAAAAGAGCGTCAGCATCTCAGCAAAAGGATGTTGACGCTCTAACTGTAACATTTTGGTATAAATTATGTAAGAGAGTATATTATGCTTATTTCTTCAGCTGTTCTATGCAGAGATTGAGCAAACCTTTGGTAAATTCCATTTCACCATCACCGTAAGTTCTGTTATAATTTTCTTTGATAAGTGTATTGATGCTGTTGATACACAATTTTTTTTCGGCAGGTTCCAGCTTTGATGTGTTATTTTTGCAAAGCTCCAGCAACTTGGTTGCTAAAGTGCTACGCACCGATTCTTTCTCAATGTCTGGGTCTTTCCAGGATTCGCTGATGGTTGAGCGCAATAGATTGAATACTGTCAGAAAGTTTTTGTCATTGATATTTTTGGCGCTTTCATCATCTCTCGTGAGAGAAAGTATTGTTTCCGTTCCTTTTTGAAGACTTGAAATGCCTTTTTGTGAAATGGATTTGTCCACATTCCAATTGCCTTCTTGTATGCTTTTTACCGCTTTTCTTAAATCAGCAAGGTTGGTGATTTTTTTGAGCTGACTTTCATAGAAAGGGTAAGTAACAGAGGGTAATACCGCTACTATATTATTGTATTCACGCTGAAAGTCATCTCTTTTTTTCTTGGGATCTATGGAGTAGAACTTATGTATCTGTCCTGTTATATCTTTCCCTTTGTTGTCGGTGTACCATAACAGTACGTATGCATAGCGGTATTTAGGCTGCTTTTTGTCGTGTAGAAACATGACAGTATAGTTGCGGTTTTTAAATTCGCCAAACGAGAAAGATTGATTGTTCTCTCCAAAGCCTACAGTTGTAATCAAGTCTTCATTCAATCCCGCAGGTCTTGTCTGGTAGTTGTAGGCATTGGCGCTTTCTTGGTCAAATGCTTTTTGTAACTGCTTGATAGGCTTTTCTTTGTTGGCAGGCAAGGAGAAGTAGTAGGTATAGTGGTACTCCGTAATGTCCGTTTGTCCGGATTGTATAGTTTTTTTAGCTTGATTATGACTGCTGAGGGCACTATTCGCCAAGAAATCACTGATGGCTTTATCGATAATACTCTGTGCCATGCCGGTTACAGGCATTGTACTGGCCAATAGAATGGCTATGATATAAATAATATGTTTCATGTCGTTTAAATTTTAATTGGGTTTATATAAAGGTGAATTCACTGTTTTTTGTTACTTTTATTGCTACTACCAAACAGCAGTGCTGCTGTCTTTAGGCAATGGCAACGTATTAATAAGTTTCTGGTATGTCTTCTTCATCATCCATAGAAGCTATCATATTGTTGATGTTTTGCAGCTTCATGTTATATCGCTCCTGTATGGAGTCTAAATAAGACTGTTGCTCTGCTACAATGTTTTCTAACAATTTGTCTACTTGTTTGTTGTTGCTTTGAATGATGGAGTCTGCTTCATTTTCTGCCAACAGCACTTCCGGAGGTGCTAATTGATAGCGATACTTTTTCAATGTTCGTTTCCTTGTCCGGACTTTTGGTTCGGCTGTAGCACTGTCTGTGGCCATTGTATCTGGCTGAAAAGTGGGCAAAGCTGCTACTGTCGTGGGCTTCATCGGTTGCTGTTGAGCTGTATAGGTAGGCTCATTAGGACGATAGTGCAGCATGAATATAGCCATTATTGTCGCCGCTACTGTGGCTATGCTTGTCCACAGCCATTTTAAGCGTATCTTTTTGGTGGCATGGTATGCCTTAATGGTAGCCTGTTGGAACTGTGTGTCTGTTGTTTCAGGGATGGTTCCTGTAGGCATCCCTTCGTCAAACCATGCAAACATTTGTTTCAGGGCTTGCTCTTTAGAAGTTAAGGCTGGTGTCTTGGCGAAGTATTTGGCTAACATCTCCTCTTCTTCTAAAGTGGTTTCTCCAGACAGAAATTTGTCAACGAGTTGCTTTATATCTTTTTCCATCTTTGTTGTCTATTGATTGTTATAACGAAGTTCTTTGTTAAGTAGGTGTTCATGACGTTTATCATAACGGCTTCATATATGCGGTTGATTTTGAATACCTACTTATGATAGCAGATAGCATGATAGCTTTCTGTGGCAAATCCATTAGCTGAATATATCGTATTTTTCTGCTGTTTGCAATGAGTAGTACTGTTTTGCATTATTCTATCCACTTCATTATTTGGCAGAGCATCTTCTTTCTGGCTCTTGATAGCGTTGTAGCTACTGATGCCTTCTCTATGCCCATGATGTTGGCTATATCCTCATTGCTCTTGTGCTCCACTTGTCTGAGCTGCAGCACTTGATATTCTTTAGAAGGCAATGACTGCAATTTTTTGGTTAACCATAGTGCGTTGTCTTTTTCTTCCAATGCAATGTCAGGTTTTGCTTGCCTATCATCTTTGATGTTTAGTGTGGTCTCCAATGGCACTGTGTGGTTACTGCGATAGCTGTCAATGGCTATGTTCCGAGCCATTACGGTGGCCATACGTTCTATATGGTTGGCTGTGGTCAGTTCTTCTCGCAGTGTCCAGAGCTTTAGCATTACGTCTTGAGCCACATCTTCTGCCTGGTTGGCGTCTAATGTGTAGGCACGGGCTACTGTAATGGCGCGTTGTCTAATCTGTCTTGCTATGCTTTCAAACTCTGTTTTCTCCATGCTCCTTTGGCTGATGTATTCTTTTTGCTTTCTGATATATAAACGAACAAGGTCTCATATTATCAACATGGATTAATGCTCTTTAACATATAAATATGCAAGTATGGTGATGAAAGCAAATTATTTGTAGTTTTATATACTTAATAGTTTTATTCTGCGTTAACTAATCAATGGTAAGCAGATATTTGAGGATAGTCTGAATGTATAAAGTAGTTATCAAGGTATGACGTGTTATGCCCCAAATCGAGATGCTATATCTGTTTATATGAAAAAATAATAGAAACTAAATAGAAATAGAAAAACTTACGAATGAAACTCAATAAACAAACGGTGAACGAGATATTGCGCTTTGGTATCGTAGGCGCATTGGCCACAGCCTTACATTATGGCATTTATCTTGTATTGCAACATTATATCAATGTGAATGTGGCTTATACGGTAGGCTATTTTGTTAGCTTTGTGTTCAATTATATATCATCGGCACGTTTTACTTTTAAAAAGAAGGAATCTGTAAAGAATGGTTTGGGATTTTGTGGTGCACATGCATTTAACTATTGCTTGCAATTGGGCTTGCTCAATTTGTTCTTGTGGTTAGGCGTGGGCCGTAGTTTGGCTCCTGTGCCTGTATATTGTATTGCTGTACCCAGCAATTTTCTTATTGTAAGGTTGGTGTTTAGAAAGCTGAAATAGTATTCTTTAAGGGATAATAAAGGAGATTTTATAACTTTTTATATCAAGTTTAACCCCCAACAGTCCAAAAACAAATGTGCATTTTGGATTGTTGGGTTTTTTATTAGCTCTTTATTCAGCAGAAAAGAGCTTCCGTTTTCTTTCTTGTGGCATCAGAATTCACTTGTAAAGTGGAACTTGATGTGCTTGAAGTCTTGCTGTGCCATCTGTAAAACGTAGCTTGAATCTGCCAAGAATACATCTCTACCGTCTTTATCTTTGGCCATATATTGATATTTACGCTTTTTGAAATTTTCCAATTCATCGGGATCATCAGATTCAATCCAGCATGCTTTGTACAAGTGGATGGGCTCCCATCGGCATTTTGCATTGTATTCATTTTGCAGACGATACTGAATGACTTCAAACTGTAATTGGCCCACTGTGCCAATAATCTTACGGCCATTGAACTGATTGACAAACATCTGGGCAACGCCTTCGTCCATGAGTTGGTCGATACCTTTGTTGAGTTGCTTGCTCTTCATGGGGTCATCGTTTTCTATGTATTTGAACATCTCTGGTGAGAAAGATGGCAATCCGCGGAAATGCAATTGCTCACCATCAGTCAAGGTGTCGCCAATCTTGAAGATTCCATTGTCCGGCAAGCCTACAATGTCGCCTGGATAAGCCTCTTCTATCGTGCTTTTGCGCTGTGCCATGAACTGAGTAGGCGATGAGAAGCGAACGCTCTTGCCTAAACGAACATGCAGATAAGGGTGATTGCGTTCAAATTTGCCGCTACATACCTTGCAGAAAGCTATGCATGAGCGGTGGTTGGGGTCTATATTGGCAGTTATCTTGAAGATAAAGCCTGAAAATTTGGGCTCATCTGGCATAACCAGACGTTCTTCGGCTTGAGTAGGACGTGGACTTGGGGCTATCTTTACAAAGCAGTTAAGAAGCTCTTGCACGCCAAAGTTGTTGAGAGCACTACCAAAGAATACAGGAGCTACTTTGGCTTCACGATAATCATCGATATTAAATTCTGGATAGACACCTTCTACCAATTCCAAATCTTCACGTAGTTTGCTTGCCTCATCCTCACCAATATGTGCCTCTAAGTCAGTACTGTTGATGTCAACTTCTACCTTTTCGGTTACACGTTGCTTGTCGGGCTTAAACAAGTCGAGCTTATTTTCATAGATATTGTACACGCCTTTAAACTTGGCTCCTTGGTTGATAGGCCATGATAAGGGGCGAACGTGTATGCCAAGTTCTTCTTCCAACTCGTCAAGAAGGTCGAAAGGGTCGCGACCTTCACGGTCCATCTTGTTGATGAAGATGATAACTGGTGTGTTGCGCATGCGGCAAACATTCATCAACTTGCGTGTTTGTGCCTCTACACCTTTTGCACCGTCTACCACAATAATAGCAGAATCAACAGCCGTTAGTGTACGATATGTGTCTTCTGCAAAGTCTTGGTGGCCTGGGGTATCAAGGATATTGACCTTGTATCCTTCGTAATCAAACTCCATGACAGAGGTGGATACAGATATACCACGCTGCTTCTCGATGTCCATCCAGTCGGAAGTGGCTGTCTTCCTTATTTTGTTGTTCTTTACAGCTCCTGCCACTTGGATTTGTCCACCAAACAGAAGAAACTTCTCTGTAAGCGTTGTTTTACCAGCATCAGGGTGCGAGATGATGGCAAAGGTTCTTCTTCTTTCTATTTCGCTATTCATAAATGTAATGATGTGTACCTTGAATGTCTGTTATACGGGCAGAGCCACAAGTGTGGCTTCTACTCAAATTCCAACAGTTCTTTTTTGTCTTTGATATAGTAATCGGAGAGCATGCCTATGAAGGTTGTTATTTCCTTGATAGCATGTTCAGTATCAGGACTGATTTTCTTTTTCTGCAATCGTAGCATCATCATGCCGTACAGTGCATTAAAGCATGTCTCTATTTCATTCTCATCATTGTTGGCTCCACGCTTGCGTAGCTCCACGATAAATGGCAAAACCTTATAATATTCGCTGGTATAGAATGGAAATTTGGTGCTTTGCAGCAACTGGGCATGTAGCTCAATGAGTTGTTGCATTACAATCTTGTTGATTTGCAGGTGTCCACTTTCACGGCAACCTTCTTGATTCATCATCTTCACCAGATTGCCATACCAATCTGTCATCTCTTCTTTTTGATCATCAGTATAGTCAAACTGGTCTACATACTCATGACGTATGCGGCTGAGGTTGCATCCATAAGCACGGATAAGGTCTTCTATTTGCCACATATACAGAAGGTATTCGGCAATACTTTTCTTTCTTAACTCTTGTGATATGAACATTTATATGATTGAATTTTAATGGTTATTCTTGATACAGAACCGCTTGGATAAGCGTAATTAGCAAAACAGCCAGTAAGCTTTCAAATGGGCTTACGGGTTGTTGTGCTAATAATGAAAAGTGTAGAGATTGAACACTGTGCCTAAAAGCACAATGATAGAGAATATGATGACGATACTACCAATTACCCTGTTGATAAGCAATATGGCACTATTGTCGAACTTGTTGCGTACTTTGTCGATAAGCCATGTTAGACCAAACCACCATAGTAAGGCTCCACATATAATACTGGCATAACCCACACACATCTGTAAAGGATGCTTGGGTATGACAAAGGCAAATTGGGCGAAAGTAGCCATGAACAAGAATATGATTAAAGGATTAGAGAATGTTACCAGAAATCCTGTTACTCCATTGTGGATGAGTGACCCTTTCTTGCTGCCACTGACATGTATTTTCTTTGTGGGGTCTGATTTATAGCAGTATATTCCAAACGCCATGAGCAGTATACTACCCATGATTTGCAGAAAAAATCTGTTTTGAGTGTTGTTGACAAGGTCCATTACAAAACTCATGCCCAACCCTGTAACAAGCGCATAAAACAAGTCGCTAATGGCTGCCCCCACGCCTGTAACAAAGCCATACCAGCGCCCTTTGTTAAGAGTTCGCTGTATGCAAAGTACGCCAACTGGCCCCATAGGGGCCGAGGCAACGATGCCTATAAGGATACCTTTGAATATCCAGTTAAGTATATCTAAATGAATTTGAAACGGCATAGTGGGTGCAAAGGTCCTAATTTTTTATGAGAGTAGCAAATTTTACAGGCAAAACTTTGTGGCATAAGAGATTTTTCATAACTTTGCAAACAGGCAAAAACTGCTGATTGGTACTGAATTAGCTTGCGTTTTGTATGCTATTACGCCTTAATGCAAGTAGTTTCTTTTAATTTCGGTACATCTTTTGGGCTGTCGGTATCGTCTTGTAGAATCAGGAATATTTACACCTTGCATGTATGCTTATTGCCTAACTTGATGTTGTAGAGGGCTGGGTCGTTGCTATATTCTTGCCGAGAATATAAAGATTCAGCGCAAATACTAACTGAATAAGATGTATTTTTTAACTAAATTTATAAAATAACATGATTGCACAACAATTAAAACCTTATGTAATAGGGCTTGACTTAGGTGGAACAAATTCTGTTTTTGGCATTGTAGACAGCCGTGGAGAGATTAAGGCTACAACGGCCATAAAGACCCAAACATATGACAATGTGGAGGACTATGTAAACGCTTCTGTTGAGGCTCTTCATATTATTATAGATCAGGTGGGCGGAATCGATAAGATTAAAGCAATGGGTATAGGTGCACCTAATGCCAACTATTATAAGGGAACTATAGAATATGCTCCTAATATAGTATGGGCACATGAGTGTGTAGTGCCATTGGCAGACTTGTTTAGCAAGAAGTTGGGCATACCTGTAGGCATTACCAATGATGCTAATGCTGCAGCCATTGGCGAAATGACCTATGGCGTAGCTCGTGGTATGAAGAACTTTATTGTGCTTACATTGGGCACAGGTGTAGGTTCTGGCATCGTGGTGAACGGTCAGTTGCTTTATGGCTGTGATGGCTTTGCAGGCGAGTTAGGTCATGTAATCATGCGCCGTGAGAACGGGCGCCTGTGTGGTTGCGGCCGCAAAGGGTGTCTGGAGGCTTACTGTTCTGCTACGGGCGTAGCACGCACGGCACGCGAATTTCTCTCAGAATCTGATGAGCCATCACTGCTTCGTGGGCTTGATCCAAACAAGATAACTTCTCTTGATGTGTCTATTGCCGCTGGCAAAGGTGATGCATTGGCGCATCGCGTGTTTGATTTTACCGGTGAGATGTTAGGTGAGGCTTGCGCTGATTTTGCTGCATTCTCGTCTCCTGAGGCCTTTATCTTCTTTGGCGGTCTTGTAAAGGCTGGCGATTTGATTATGAATCCTATCAAGAAAAGCTATGATGAGCATGTACTGAATGTATTTAAAGGTAAGGCACAATTCTTAATCAGTGGTTTGGATGGTTCTTCTGCTGCAGTGTTGGGCGCCAGTGCCATTGGTTGGGATATCCAATAAAAAGCCATCGCAAACCTTTTTATGAGGTATGCACCGTATGAGTGGGCTGCAATGAGTAGACAAAACGTCTACTCATTGCAGCCCAATATTGTTTTCTTTGGGCGATGATGCCAGGTTGGCGAAAGCAAGATTTGTGTCCATTTCCTTTTTTTTGAATAAAGTTCAGGTCTTGTCTTCGTATTTCAGCTCTTCTTCAGTTATTGCAATAGCATGGAAAATGCTTAAAAATAGTATGTGAAAGCTATGCAGTTATGTTTTTTTTTCCTATTTTTGCAATTTGTTAAGTACAAGAATTGTAATTCTGTGCGATAGTTATTATAATAGTAAAATGACACAACAAGAGGATATAAAAAACGCCATAGAAGTAATGAAGCGTGGCGGAGTAATTCTTTACCCTACGGATACTGTATGGGGAATAGGCTGTGATGCTACCAATGAAGAGGCTGTGGCCAAAGTGTATAAAATCAAGAAGAGAGACGATTCCAAGGCTCTTATATGTTTGGTCGATTCTGATGGCCGTTTGCAAAGATATGTAAGAGATGTGCCTGATGTAGCTTGGAATTTAATGGAATATGCAACTAAACCTACAACCGTTATTTTTGATCGTGCTGTAAATTTGGCTCCTAACTTGATAGCGGAGGATGGTAGCATAGCTATGCGCATAACGAAAGAGGCTTTTTCGAAAGAGTTGTGCTACCGCTTCCAGAAGCCTATCGTGTCTACCAGTGCCAATATCAGTGGTCAACCCGCGGCTGCCAATTATTGTGATATAGCAGAAGAACTGCTTCATGCAGTTGATTATGTATGCTTTTCACGCAGACAAGAGCATAAACCTCATACGCCATCCAGCATTATCAAACTGAAAAATGATGGCGGAATAAAAATAATAAGATAAATATTGATGGCGGTACAGCACATATCAATGCTGTATCGCCAAAGAAAATGGTGAGCTATATAAATAATCACCATAAGGAACCAAAATATAAAAAGTTGTGCTTTTCTGCTTCTCTTGACATATCTTCTAAGCCGATTTTATAGACTTTGCATGGCAATAAGTGGCTTATAGGCTTTATGCTGAAGTAGTACATGTGCTTGGAATTTATCTGAAAGCAGACAAAGCTAATTTATAACATCCATATTTACAGGCATATATGAAAAACAGTTCAACCGCCGCTACTTACGATGAGTTGGGATATTCCGATACATCTTATATGGCTAAGGTAGTCAAGTGGCGACAAGAACATATTGGCGACCGGCAGTTTGTAATCTTCTTGAGCTTTCTTGTAGGTTTCTTTGCTGCTGTTGCAGCCTTTGTGCTTCATTGGCTCATTGAAGAAATTCAATTGCTGTTGACCGATAGTTTTGAGCGAAACACATTTAACTGGATGTATCTTGTATATCCGGTAATAGGCATTTATCTTACTTCTCTTTTTGTGCGCTATGTGGTAAAAGACGAAATTAGTCATGGTATCACGCGCATATTGTATGCCATCAGCAGCAAGCGTAGCCGCTTGAAGGGGCACAACTGTTATACCTCTGTCATAGCTTCGGCCATTACCATTGGCTTTGGTGGCAGTGTGGGGGCAGAGGCACCTATTGTGCTTACGGGTTCTGCTATCGGCAGTAATTTGGGGCAATTGTTTAAGATGGATAACAAGACGCTGATGCTGTTGGTAGGTTGCGGTGCAGCGGCAGCTATCGGTGGTATCTTCAAAGCCCCGATAGCGGGACTGGTGTTTACACTTGAGGTGCTTATGATAGACCTTACCATGGCATCACTTCTGCCCATTTTGATAGCCAGTGTTACGGCTACGTGCTTTACATACATTTTTACAGGTTCACAGTCGATGTTCAGTTTCCATTTGGACAGTCCTTGGCCTGTAAGCCATGTGCCTGCTAATATACTGTTAGGCATTTTTGGAGGCATTGTGAGTCTGTATTTTATACGCGCGATGACAGCATGTGAAGGCGTGTTTGGTAAACTGAAGAATCATCCTGTTGGCAAGCTTCTATTGGGAGCAGGCATACTGAGCCCACTCATCTTTTTGTTCCCCTCACTTTACGGTGAAGGATACAGCAGTATCAATATATTGCTGAGTGGTCATACCATGGCAGACTGGAGCAATATTCTGCATAACTCACCTTTCTCTGGTAATGACAACATGTTGCTCCCCTATATAGCAATGGTGTTGTTGACCAAGGTGTTTGCTACATCAGCCACCAACGGCGGTGGTGGCTGTGGCGGTACTTTTGCACCCTCTCTCTTTATTGGCGCTTTTGCAGGTTTCCTCTTTGCACGATTATGGAATATGTATGGTATAGGCGTCTATGTACCGGAAAAGAATTTCGCATTGTTAGGTATGGCTGGTGTGATGGCTGGTGTGATGCATGCACCCTTGACCGGCATTTTCTTGATAGCAGAGATTACGGGTGGCTATCAAATGTTCATACCACTGATGATTGTATGCATCTGCTCTTACCTTACCATCTTTATCTTTGAGCCTCATAGCATTTATGGCATGCGTTTGGCACGGCAAGGAAAACTCATTACTCACCATACAGACAGGGCTGTGCTTACCCTGATGAGTCTTGACTCGGTAATAGACCGTAACTATACATCCGTAAGTTCTGATATGGATTTGGCTTCGTTGGTACATGCTATCAGCAAGAGTCATACCAATGTGTTGCCGGTATTGGACAGTGCAGGCAACTTGTTGGGCGAAATAGATATGACCAAGTTACGGCACATCATCTTCCGTACAGAGCTGTATCATCATTTCAAGGTGCGACAGCTAATGTCTCAGCCAGAAGCGACACTGCTTGTCAGTGACAAAATGGATGTGGTGATGAAACGGTTTGAGCAAACGGATGCTACAATGCTGCCTGTGTTAGATACAGACCATCATTTGCGTGGTTATATATCGCGTACCCACATGTATGCTATGTATCGTAAAATGGTGGCAGACTTGTCTGAAGATTAAGTCATAAAAGCTATTTACCCCACAATAGGGAAACATACAAGACACTGTTTTCCTTATTGTGGGGTAAATAGCTTTTTATGGTTTGCGCTTTTTGATGTATGCTTGTCTTTATCTTTGTTTACGCATTATGATAATGCAATATCTATGTTCTTGCTTTCTAAGAGTATAGATATTGTCGAGCGATAACTATGCTTTTACTTGGCGAAAGCACAGCTATTGAAAGGTAATGACAGTGATTTGACCTTTATAAAGCAGCAGATGTCATATTTAATTTGTTTTTTGCATTAAATCTATGTATTCTATATCAGGTCCATAGAAAGTGTCGTCATTGTATTTCATTCTGTTCTTTGTAATGCCTATGGCTAAATCTGACTTATCGATACCTATCCATTTTCTGCCACACGAATTAGCTGCTTGTAGCGTTGTACCTGATCCACAGAATGGATCTAATACAATGCTATCTAAATCAGATGACGTATTGATAATTAATTTTATAAAATTTATATTCTTTTCTGTAGGATAAATAGGATATTGTGGGTCTTTATAATTAAGCCAAATATCTTGAACTCGTTTTCCTTCACTACTGTCTGCGTATACAATCTTTCTTGGATTTCCATTCTGAGACCATTCTATAAGCCCTTCTTTATCCCATTTTTCAAGAGTTTGCACATCTGTTCTCCAATGTCGCCCCGCAGGAGGAAGTAGACCATTAAAGCGTTTTGTATCTGAAATCTCGCCAGGTGCATGTATTGGCACTGTTGTATAATGGCGTCCATTTTTGTCAATTTTTTTATAAAGACGTTCTATATCTTCTTTTGTGTAAGGCTCTTTCGGCTCATGCCATATTGGATTTTCTGACTTGGTATAGAATAAAATCATATCTTTTATATTTCCATATCCAATACGTTTAAAGTTCTTGGGATTACACTTTACTCTTGTTATATCATTTCGAAAGTTTTCTATGCCAAATATTTCATCCATCATTACTTTCATATAATGTCCTATTTTATAATCTGTATGTAAATATATGGATCCCTTGTCAGAAAGTAATTCTTTCATGAGTAGAAGTCTCTCTTTAATATACTTTATAAAGTCTTTACCTAATAGCTTATCTGAGTACGCAATGTTACCTGATGCAGAGTTACTAATGGTGGATGCTCTTCCATTAGTAATAGTGAAATTTCCATTTGTCGCAAATGGTGGATCTGTATATATTAAATCTATTTTTCCACGTAAATTTGTTTCTTTTAATAGGTAATCTAAGGCGTCAATGTTGTCTCCTTTTATTAGCGTATTCATCTTATTGTATATAAAAAAGTTTTTAGCATGAGAGCACTCATAATATTATAATCTTGATATTTAGTAGTGATGTCTTTATACATTTTATTGTTGCTCTTAATATAAAGTACACCATCTAAGATAGCAATTTTGATCACATTGCTATTAACACTGGATTCTATGGTCGCAATGGCATCATTAAATTGTGCATTTTGATGTCCGCCAAAATCCGTGAGAAATTTAGCTTCACCAATAACATATTTATTTTTAATGCGTGCAATAAAGTCTAAACCTTTGTCGTGATTGTATCCCAATACCTTATTTGCAAAATCTTTCATTTCTTTATCATTGGCATATAAAATGGCATCTTTATTTGTTGAATTAAAATCATCCATATTGAAAACAGGAAAGCCAAATGAAGTATATTTTATCCAATTTTTAAACATTGGGCCTATTTGCCTATTTGATTCTTTAGGAAAAGTACATTTTTTATACAATTCACCTATGCTTAGGTTATATATTTCTGAGGCTATTCGATGAATAGTATCAGGATTCCTTCCTATTGCGTTTTTGTCATGCTTTAGGTATGCAATATAACTGTCTTTAATAGGAAACAAGTCAAGTTTTAATAGGGATCTTATGAGCTCTTCATTGTTTCTTTCGTTATACGCATATTCTACGTTATTCCAAATTTGTTCATTTAAAGCTCTTAATCCATTTGGAGCTGTTGGATAAACTTGAAATAAATCGTCAAGATATGAACACTGTGATGCGTAATCTATGCTTTGTGCAAGAAATCTATTCATGTTAAACTGTCTCTTGTAAAATGGGTAAATAGGTACTCAACGTATAAACATATATATGATACAGTCTTATGAAAAAAAATCAATGATATTGTGGCTTATTGAAATTAGTTTTGAATGATTCACTTTATCATAATAGTTTATTTTCTGCAAAGATACTATATTATTCTGAATTGTATTAATATATCTCTTAAATGTTATGTTGTGTAACTCCGTAGGTGTTCAAAATTTAAATGTAGTCTAAAAACAAAGCGTATTCTTGTTTCATTTAACCTTGGAAACCTACTAAATGGTATTCGAAATATTATTATCTTGTTGTTTCAGTGTATTTTTCTATGAAGAGCAAAGGCTGAAGACTATATTTAATGTAGTTGTCTTCAGCCCTTGTTCTTTTTTATTATATCATGCTCTGTGTAATTAGATTTGCCACCAGTGCTTCTTTTTTGGAGTTTCATGCTTATAATGACCCTGTCGCTCCATAATGATGTCTTGGTAGGTCTTGTGTTCTTTAATCATCCGATAGATTGTGCCCCAATCAGGTAGACCACCCAAGTTGCGGTCGTCTATAAACATATCTACTTTTAGTTTACGAGAGAAGTGGTTGTTGTTGCTTGTTCCATTCTCTTCCGGGTAGTCTCGGTTAACGGCATAAAACTCTACGCCATGCTCTTTGCACCAATTTACAGCCTCGTCGAGCAGTTTGCCTTCGCGTACAGACCAGAGAATGAGCTTGTGGTGATCGGCAATCAGCATCTTAAGCGTTTCAGTGGCAAAGGGTATCTCATTGCCGATAGCAGGGTATCTGTGCTCTACGATGGTTCCATCAAAATCTATTGCTATTGTCATGTTTTTAAATGTGTTATGAAGAAAAGCGTGGCACTAAGCAGTCTTGTTAGTACCACGCCTTAAAGTTGTTTTAATAATTGTTGATTATTTTTGTTTTATAGAATTGTCGTTGGCGTTACCGTAGTGGCTGTTTTTGTAATCGCCATAGCTGCCATAACTTCCATAAGAATGCCCATATTTGCCATAGCTACCGTATTTTCCGTATTTACCATATTTTCCGTAACCGTAGTAGTAACCATATTTCTTCTTTGACATATCAATGCCATTGATAGTAATACAGAGGTTAGGCAACTTCTTCTCGGCAGCAAAACTGTTGATCATGCCGAAGTTTGCCTTTGGAGTATAGTCGGCACGGCACATGTAAACGCTGATGTTTGCTACACGGGCAATCTGCAAAGTATCGGTAACAAGACCGGCAGGAGCAGTATCAATCAATACATAGTCATATTTCTGCTTCAGCATGTCGATGACAATGTCAAGAGATTGACGGGTAACCAACTCTGCTGGGTTAGGAGGTATAGGACCTGCCATCAGCAAGTCAAGATTTTTGTTAACCTCTGATGGGATAATCTGTGAGTTGAGTTCACTCTCTGTAGGATAATCCTTTATGAGCAGATTGGTAATACCCTTGTTGTGAACATTGATTTGGAACAACTCTGCCAAACGAGGTTTACGGATGTCAAGACCTACCAATATAACCTTCTTGCCAAGCAAAGCAAAACTTACAGCTAAGTTGGCAGCGGTAAATGTCTTGCCTTCACCTGAAGTAGAAGATGTAAAGAGAATAGTCTTTTCACCAGGCTTCAACATAAACTGGATGTTGGTACGCATAGAACGGAATATTTCTTCCATTTGGTTGTTCTGGTTCTCGTGAATTACAATGTCGCCTCTTGTCTTTATCTCATCGTTGGCCACAGGCACATCGGCAATGATAGGCAGTTTGGTAAGGCTTGCCACGTCATCGTGTCCCTCAATGCGGTAGCGGAAGAAGTTGATGATAAAGATGATGCCAGATGGAATGGCTATACCTAAGACAAGACCTATCAGCATGATAATGCTGCTCTTTGGGCTTACTTTGGCATCAAATCGTGGCATCTCGATAAGTTTACCTTTGTCGGCAGTAGCTGCTAAAGAAATAGAATTCTCTTCGCGCTTCTGAAGCAACATCAAGTAGAGGCCTGATTTAACTTCTTGCTGACGGCCTATTTGGGTTAAGATACGCTCTTGTTCAGGTGCCTTGGTTACCTCGCCGCTGTATGTTCCTAACTGCGAACGCACAGAGTTGCGCTGTATTTCAAGGCCTTTACGAGCTTGGTTCAAGGCTTGACGGATGCTACGCTGCATATCGTCTAATTGTGAGGTGAGTTCAGTTACAACAGGGCTATTCTCAGAGGCAGTGCGCAACAAGCGGTTGCGCTCCAATGCTATCTTGTTGTACTCATTGATAAGAGAGGTAGACGCCTCGTCTTGCAAGCCTACATTTGACGGCAACACTTGGTGCTTGTTACCTGGGCGATTAGCGAACTGTATGAGACTGTTAATCAGCGAAATCTGAGTATTGGCATCGTTTAGTTTTTGCTCATATACAGAGTTGTTGGTAGAGGTTGCCGTAGCGTCCAGTTTCAACTCCATCAACCGGTTGCGCTTTTTATAACTTTCCAATGCACCGTCAGTGCTACTTAATTCTGCATTGATTTTTGCTAAACGGTCGTTGATGAACTCTTCTGTGCGAACAGCTATCTCATTTTTGTCTTCGTTAGCTTGTCTGTTATAGCAGATAGCCAATTGCTTCAGATAGTCAATACTGCGGCTGATGCTTGGATCTTTAAACTGGAGATTGAATACCGAAGACGTTTTGGAAGTCTGTTCTACGGTAAGAGCCTTTACGTAGGCATACGAAGTCAATCTTGGTGAATTGATGATGGCTGTCATGGTTTTGCCGTCTTCCAATGAATAAGGAGCATTTGGAGTGAGTGAGATAACACCTATGCGTGTGCGGATGAGAGCAGGTAGCGTGTTGAATGTTTTCTCTATCTTAATGGGGGCAGATGCTTCAATCTCATTGAGAGGTATGCTATAAGTTCCTTCTACGTTGTAAGTGTTGCCGTCTCTCTCGATTTTCAGTGTAATAGGTGCGTTCAACTTATCAAGATGGGCAAAGTCCATATTGACATTGATAGGTTGTTCCTTGTATACTAATTTATTCTTTACGTTACCTTTGACATAATAGTTAACATAAAGCTTGAGGTCGCGTACAGCCTGTTCGGCAATGGTAGATGAGGTAAGAATTTCTTCCTCATTTTCAACGCCATAACTATTGCTGATAATACCGAGATTGCTCATGCTTTCAAGTGCCTGCAATCCGCCACGGGCAGAGCCGCTTTTGTTGTCGTCATCTTTGATAAGCAGTTTGGCTGTTGTATTATAGATAGGTGTAGTATAACGCAAATAAAGGAATGCTATGCCCAAACAGATGAACACAGACAGAAGATACCATTTCCAATTGAGGATAAGGGTAGTGTAGATAGTTTCAAAATTCAACGAAGACTGTTCTTCATTGCTTTCCTGAACTTCTTGATTGTTGATTGTCTCACTCATGAATGTTTCTTGTTAATTGTCTTATTTTAAATGTTGGTTTTTGCTATTGCTCGTCTTATTTGTTTTGTTTGAAGAACTCTTTCTGGTAAATAAACGCATGCATCTGTATTATGCAGAATATGTTTGATACTTATCCACAGTTGCAGTCAATTGTTTTATGAAGCAGTTTGCAAAGACCAAAGGTTATTCTCTGTTTTAATATCCTATGCTGAATGCGATTCTTTTATTCGGTAACTAAATGTGGCATTCAGTAGAAGAAAACTTGTCAGGTAGATTAAAACTCCTTGTTCTCCGCCAATTTCATTAAGTATTGTCCATAACCGTTTTTTAGCATAGGCTTAGCTACTTCCTTGAGCTTCTCAGTTGTAATCCAGCCTCTTTGATAAGCTATTTCTTCAAGACAAGCAATCTTCTGACCTTGTCTTTTTTCTATCACTTCAATAAAAGTAGATGCCTCACTTAAGCTGTCGTGCGTACCAGTGTCTAACCAAGCAAAACCGCGTTGCAGTGTCTTGACTTTTAAATCTTTGTGTTGGAGATATTCCTGATTTACAGAAGTTATTTCAAGCTCGCCACGTGCACTTGGCTTGATATTCTTGGCTATCTTTACTACACTGTTGGGGTAGAAATACAAACCTACAACTGCATAATTGCTCTTGGGCTGCTGTGGCTTTTCTTCTATACTAAGGCAGTTGCCGTCTTTGTCAAATTCAGCTACGCCATAGCGTTCTGGATCGTTAACGTAATATCCAAATACGGTAGCCTTGTTGTTTTGTTCCGCATCGGCAACGCTGTCTTTTAACAAAGCTGAAAATCCTGAACCATAGAATATATTGTCACCAAGAACCAGACAGACACTGTCATTCCCAATAAACTTTTCACCAATTATAAACGCTTGGGCCAAGCCATCAGGTGAGGGTTGCTCTGCATATTCGAAGTGAATGCCAAAGTCAGATCCATCGCCCAACAACCTTTTGAAACCTGGCAAATCGTGAGGAGTAGAGATAATGAGAATGTCTTTGATTCCAGCAAGCATAAGTACTGAAATAGGATAATAGATCATTGGCTTGTCGAAAATAGGTATCAACTGCTTGCTAATACCTTTTGTAATTGGGTAAAGGCGTGTTCCAGAGCCGCCAGCCAGTACAATTCCTTTCATGTTGTGTAGAGTTATAGTTATTGCGAATATTTAAAAATGAAGATACATTTATGTACCATTCAGTTGCAATGGGAGATGCTAAAGCATAGATGTTGGCTTGCGCAAATCAAAATGGTTATGATTTGTAATTTAACGTATGGTCTTATCAAACTGAAAGTTATGATGATATGCGCTATAACTTTTCCATTGCTTTGCAAAGGTATAATAAAAGTTGATAATAATCAAATTTTATTTTGATTTTTGATGTATTTGATGTAATTTTGCAGTTAAAATTTATATTAAGGAGTAATAACTCGTTCTTAAAAAACAAAAAATAATATATATGGGATTATTGAATAAGCTGTTTGGCAAGAAATCAGAAGAACAGAAGGCTGGAGGAATGGAAGATTATATGACCTTGGTTAGGGTTTACATGCAGGCTGTAATAGCAGAAAGTGCAGGTATAACTAATCTGGCTGCACTTCCAGACTTGCGTATGTTCAAAATGACCTTGCATATACCTACATTAAATAACAAATTGGGGGCAGGAGAAAAACTGCACTGCAAAAAAATGCTGAAAAATCTTTATGGTATTGAAGATTATTTCTTTAAGGAGTTAGACCAAAGCATACGTAGAAATTGCAGGAAAGCACAAGATATACAGGCCTATCTATTACAGTTTCAGAATTTTACACAAGAATTGATGATGCTGATGGGCAACTTGATGAAGTTTAAACTTCGTGTGCCTTCATTCATGAAAAAAGCAATTTACAGTATGACAGAAAAAACAGTATCAGATATATTTAATAAAAACGATTATTCTGATATGGGGGTTATGAAGGCTGTGGTAGCTGTGAGGAACTATGATAAGCGATTGGGATTCAGTGAAAAATGGATTACAGGGTTTGTTTATCAAGTTGTGATGTTGGCTAAAAAAGAGCCCAAGCCAAAAGACGGACAAAACGATAATAAAAAGAAATAGATAAATACCTTTGTCTGATTTTGGCAAATTAATTTTGTTTTATAATATAAAATTGTTACATTTGTGGGCAAAATCCTTGAAATGACTGATAAAGACAAAACGTTAAACTTGTTTACGACGCGTGTAAGGCAACTTATACTTCAATATGAGGAAATAAAGAAGGAAAATGAGGAATTGTATGCGATGGTAGATGAGCGTGATAACGAAGTAAAGCGGCTTAAAGCCAGTCTGGAACAGGCTAATAGGGATATAGAAAGCCTCAAGATGGCCAAAATGATGGAAATAAGCGATGGCGATATAGAAGCCGCCAAGCACCGTTTGGCAATACTTATCAGAGAGGTGAACAAATGTATCACGTTGCTTAGTGAAAAATAACGTGGTAATGGCAGACGAGAACAAAAAACTTCATATAAGGTTAAACCTAAATGGCGTAGATCTTCCTGTGTATGTTAATCCGGAAGATGAACCCATTTATAGGAATGCTGCAAAGCTTATTCGTGAAACTGTTAACGCTTATGCTGATAGATATAGAACTTCTAAAAGTGAAAAAGAAGTTCTGTATATGGCAATGATTGATCTTGCTGTTAATCTTGAAACACAGAAAACACGCAATGATACCGCTCCTTATGATGATATTCTTGCTAAAATTACTACGGAGATTGAAGGCGCTTTAGGCGTAAAACAAACTAATGTGGCGGAGAATAAAAGTAAGAATATTAACATTATATAATAAGCAAATGATATTAAATATTATTCTTGCCGTAGTAGGTCTTATAATAGGAGGCATAGGCGGATACTTTATTTTTAAGTATGTTATTACTGGAAAATACAAGGAGATGATAGCTGCTGCTCAAAAGGAAGCTGAAGTACTGAAAGAAAAGAAAATGCTGGAAGTGAAGGAGAAATTCCTTAATAAGAAAGCAGAACTTGAAAAGGAAGTGCAAAGTCGTAACCAAAAAATCCAGCAAAGTGAAAACAGATTAAAACAACGTGAGATTTCCTTGAATCAACGTCAAGAGGAATTGGGACGTCGCAAACAAGATGTTGATCAGCAACAGCAGCGCGTTGATAATGATAAGAAACTATTGCAGATTAAACAAGAAGAATTGGATAAGATGCAGTTGCAGGAACGCGAAAAGCTGGAAGAATTGTCGGGACTTAGTGCAGAGGAAGCAAAAAGCCGTTTGGTAGAAAGTTTGAAAGATGAGGCTCGTACAGATGCAGCCAGCTATATTAATGAGATTATGGATGATGCAAAGCTGAATGCTAATGCTCAAGCAAAGAAAATCGTAATACAAACTATTCAACGTGTAGCGACGGAAACTGCAATAGAAAACTCTGTGAGTGTTTTCCATATTGACAATGATGAAGTTAAGGGTCGTATCATTGGTAGAGAGGGTCGAAATATCCGAGCGTTGGAGGCTGCAACAGGAGTAGAGATTGTAGTTGATGATACGCCAGAGGCTATTGTAATATCTGCTTTTGACCCTATTCGCCGTGAAGTTTGTCGTTTGGCATTACATCAGCTGGTTACAGATGGACGTATTCATCCAGCTCGTATAGAAGAGGTGGTTGCAAAAGTAAAAAAACAACTCGACAATGAAATCATAGAAACAGGTAAGCGTACTGCTATTGACTTAGGTATACATGGGCTGCACCCTGAACTTATCCGCATAGTAGGCAAGATGAAATATCGCTCAAGTTATGGTCAGAATCTGCTTCAGCATGCACGTGAAACGGCTAATCTGTGTGCAGTGATGGCAGCAGAATTAGGACTTAATCCTAAGAAAGCAAAACGTGCAGGTCTGTTGCATGATATAGGAAAGGTGCCGGATGAGGAAAGTGAACTACCTCATGCATTGTATGGAGCCAAAATAGCAGAGAAATACAAGGAAAAACCTGATATAGTAAATGCTATCGGTGCTCACCATGATGAGATGGAGATGAATACATTGTTGGCTCCTATAGTTCAAGTATGTGATGCCATTAGTGGTGCTCGTCCAGGTGCTCGAAGAGAAATCGTAGAGGCTTATATCAAGCGATTGAACGATCTTGAAGCCATTGCAATGAGCTATCCTGGCGTTACAAAGACTTATGCTATTCAAGCAGGTCGTGAACTCCGTGTGATTGTAGGTGCAGATAAGATGGATGATAAGGAAACTGAAAAGCTTTCAAGTGAGATAGCTACTAAGATACAGAATGAGATGACTTATCCTGGTCAAGTAAAGATTACTGTTATCCGTGAAACAAGAAGCGTAGCATACGCAAAATAGTATTATGTCTTATTCATAAATATAAAAAGAGGTCATAGCAGAGATGTTGTGGCCTCTTTTGTGTAGGGGACTTTGAAATTAATTGTGAGCAATTTGGCGATTGATTAGAACTTGTCAGTTTGAAATTCAAAATTAAATGTAGTCTTGTATGAATAAATTTTATCAATATATAAAAAAGTAATGGCATTATTTTACTTTGAGCTTGTTTTTGCCTTTGAGCAGTCTTGGAATGACATTTGAATGCCATTCCAAGACTGCTCAAAGGTTATACATAAATCCTCTCATGTAGGGATTTTCAATACAATACATTCCAACCATAAAATTTAAGCACTTTATTCAAAAATACCAAAACATTTCGTTTGGGAGTGTATATGTAAAATCGTTATTTTCTACGAGAGACTTTTGATAACGTATAACCTTATTATAGTTTAATTATGAGCATTCGTTTGTACTTATCTTTTTTAATCACTACATGCTTGTTTTTATGAGGATTTTGTATTTTGTTTGCAACTTACGTGTTAAAATTATTTATGTAAATTACTTATTTCTTGGTACGTATTTATATCGCTTTTATTAAAAATACCTACATGTTGTTATTGGAAAATTGATTTTTTTTTTGTTATTTTGCACAGTCATGATAGGCAATATATTGCTTTAGGAAACCAAATTGGTGAATATAATAGTAGCGAATAATGAAAAATCATAAGATGTATGAAGCCAACGATAAGATGATTTCGCTTATTGCTGACAATTACAATATTTTGCAAAGCCTTGGTAGATTTGGCTTAAATTTAGGCTTTGGTGATAAGACAGTGCAAGAAGTGTGTGAAGATCAACATGTAGACACTTATACTTTCCTTGCTGTGGTAAACTATTCTATTAATGGTTATCGTGATTTTGATGATAGTGATCGCTTTTCCATTCCTACGCTTCTGCATTATTTGAAGGCATCTCATGAGTATTATATTAATTTCCAATTACCATTTATTCGCACAAAGTTGGTAACAGCGTTGGATGAAAATGATAATTTGGCACGCCTTATCGTGAAGCTCTATGATGAGTATGCCCATGAGATAAAGCATCATATGCAGTATGAAGAAAAGATGGTATTTCCTTACGTTGATGATTTGTTAAATGGAAAAGTGAATAGTGAGTATGATATAGAGACCTTTTCCAAACATCATGGACAGATTGATAAAAAGTTAACAGAGTTAAAGAATATCATTATCAAATATTTGCCAAGTGATGCAAAACACAACAATCAACTAATCAATACATTGTATGATATTTATAATAGTGAAGAGTGGTTGCATCAACATTCGCAGGTAGAAGACAATATCTTCATTCCTGCTATTCGTAAATTGGAGCATAAATATAAGCAGAATGATGTGAGTGTGAAGATTTCTCGTATGATTAATCAGACACATGAGAATAGCGAAACTTTGAGTGATAGAGAAAAAGATGTAATTGTGAGTTTGGTACAAGGAATGACCAATAAAGAGATTGCAGACCATTTGTGTATAGCAATCAATACTGTCATTACTCATAGACGCAATATCGTGCGTAAATTGCAGATACACAGTGCAGCAGGACTTACTATTTATGCTATTGTAAATAACTTGGTAGACATTTCATCTGTGAAACTTTAAAAACATTGAAATTTTTATTGCTATATTTTAATGGAAATCGGTACATAGTATCGATTTTTATTTTTATCTTTGCATTCGAAAATAAAAACGGAATCGGAAAACTTTTTTATTTCACTGTCTTTAAAGTTGTCCAAAATGGAAAACTTTTTTAATTGCGATTTTTTAAAAGTTTTCTAAAATGCAAAAGAAATGGAGATAAAGAACTTTACTATTACCAAGAGAGACGGTAGCAAAGACCGTTTTAGTTTAGACAAAATAATGAATGCAATTATTAAAGCATTTGAGTCTGTAAATCAACCTTCAAATCTGAGTTGTATATCTAAAATAATAAGTCATTTAGAGATAAAAGAAGGTATCAAGGTTGAAGATATACAGAATCAAGTAGAAGAAGCTTTAATGAAAGAAGGCTATTATAGCGTGGCTAAAAGTTTCATGTTGTATAGACAACGACACATGGAAGACCGTGAAACAATGGATAAGTTAAAGTTCTTGGCTGATTATTGTGATGCTACAAATGCGGCTACTGGCTCTAAATATGATGCCAATGCTAATGTAGAGCACAAAAATATTGCCACTTTAATAGGTGAGTTACCTAAGTCTAACTTTATCAGGCTAAACCGTCGTTTGCTTACAGACCGTATCAAAAAAATGTACGATAAAGATTTGGCAAACAAATATCTTGATTTGCTAAATCATCATTTTATTTATAAAAACGATGAGACCAGCCTTGCTAATTATTGCGCTTCCATTACTATGTATCCTTGGTTAATAGGTGGCACAACTTCAATAGGCGGTAATTCTACGGCTCCGACTAATTTGAAATCTTTCTGTGGCGGTTTCGTTAATATGGTCTTTATGGTGTCAAGTATGCTTAGCGGTGCCTGTGCTACTCCAGAGTTTTTAATGTATCTTAACTATTTTATAGGTCTTGAATATGGTAAGGAATATTGGAAAGATGTAACCAAGGTAGTGGATTTATCGAAGAAACAGCGCACTATAGACAAGATGATTACCGATTGTTTTGAGCAGATTGTATATTCTATCAATCAGCCTACGGGCGCTCGTAATTATCAAGCTGTGTTTTGGAATATAGCTTACTATGATAAACCTTACTTTGAGAGCCTGTTTGGCGATTTCTATTTTCCGGATGGAAGCAAGCCTGATTGGGCCGGATTGAGCTGGCTTCAGAAGCGTTTTATGAAATGGTTTAATCATGAGCGTACCAAAACAATGCTCACATTTCCTGTAGAAACAATGGCATTGCTGACTAAAGATGGGGATGTTATAGATAAAGAGTGGGGAGATTTTACAGCTGAGATGTATTCAGATGGTCATTCATTCTTTACCTATATGAGTGATAATGCTGATTCTTTAAGCTCATGCTGTCGTTTAAGAAACGAAATACAAGACAATGGTTTTAGCTATACATTAGGAGCGGGTGGCGTTTCCACAGGTTCAAAGAGTGTGCTTACAGTTAACCTTAACCGTTGCGTACAATATGCAGTGAATAATAAGATTGCCTATACCGATTTCTTGTCAGAAGTTATAGATCTTACCCACAAGGTTCAATTGGCTTATAATGAGAATCTAAAAGAATTGCAAAAGAGTGGCATGTTGCCATTATTTGATGCAGGATATATTAATATAGGCCGTCAATATCTCACAATAGGTATCAATGGTTTAGTCGAGGCAGCCGAGTTCTTGGGCTTGAAAATTAATGATAATCCAGATTATTTGAAGTTCGTTCAGACGGTTTTAGGCTTGGTTGAGAAATATAACAAACAGTATCGTACGAAAGATGTACTATTTAACTGTGAAATGATACCTGCGGAGAATGTAGGTGTAAAGCATGCCAAGTGGGATAAAGAAGATGGATATTTTGTTCCAAGAAAGTGCTATAATAGCTACTTCTATATAGTAGAAGATGATTCTCTTAACATAATAGACAAGTTTAAGTTGCATGGAGCTCCTTACATCCAGCATCTGACAGGTGGGTCAGCTCTTCATATGAATCTTGATGAACATTTGTCAAAACCTCAATATCGTCAATTGTTACGCGTAGCAGCAAAAGAGGGATGCAACTATTTCACTTTTAATATACCTAATACGATTTGCAATGATTGCGGTTATATCGATAAGCGTTATCTTAAGGAATGTCCTCATTGCCACAGCAAGAATATTGATTACATGACTCGTATTATCGGCTACTTAAAGCGTGTTAGCAATTTTTCGGCAGCTCGTCAAGAAGAGGCAAGTCATCGCTATTATGCAGGTAAAGATAAGCTTGTAGAACAAGAAGCATAGTATTTTCTATAAATCATTATCTAATAGAGGTGTTGCGAGGCTTATAGTGTTTGCAACACCTATTTAATGAAATAAAATCTTTATATCGTGCTAAAGTATGTAAATACGGGTATCGTTTTTCAGGAGATTCCCGATGAAGTAACGCTTTCCATTAATATCTCTAATTGTCCATGTCATTGTCCTGGTTGTCATAGCCAATATCTTTGGGAAAATATAGGTAATCCACTTACTCCATTAGTGCTGGATAAGTTTATGCATGATTATGGTGATGATATTACTTGTGTCTGCTTTATGGGGGGTGATGCAGAACCGGATTATGTAGTAATGTTAGCCAAATATTTACATAAAAAGCATCCTTCGCTTAAGGTCGGCTGGTATAGCGGTCGCCAGTGTTTGCCAAAAGATATCGATAAAACTATATTCGACTATATAAAAGTAGGACCTTATATAGAACATTTAGGGTGCTTAAAAAGTGATACAACTAATCAGAGGCTTTACAAGAAGGCGGTAGGAGACGGCTTTACGGATATTACATCGCGTTTTTGGAAAAAGAAAGGTAGCTTGTAATACAAATTTGATTTTTAGAAATGCCTATACATAATGTTCAAAGTTAGCGCCATGTTAGTGTCAGGTTAACTTTGAACATTTATTTTTTTACTATTTATTCGTGTGTTAAGTAGAAATTTGTTAATTTTGCAGCAGCAAGATAATATTATTTATATGCAAAAAGAAGGCGAGTTGCCTGTCTATTATCTTGTTTTACCGATAATGTAATTGTATTATTTCAACTATAAACATGGAAATAAAGAAATCAGAATTTGTAATCAGTAGTCCAACTTTTCATGGTTGTCCTGCCGACACCAAGCCTGAGTACGCCTTTATAGGCAGGAGCAATGTAGGAAAGTCAAGTCTTATCAATATGCTTTGCAATCGAAAAAATCTTGCCAAAACTTCTGCTACGCCGGGCAAAACGCTGCTTATCAATCATTTCATCATCAATAATGAGTGGTATTTAGTCGATCTTCCTGGTTATGGCTATGCAAAGAGGTCAAAGACGGTACAGCAGAAGTTGGAGCAGATGATTTCTTCATATATCTTGCAACGTAAGCAGCTTATCAATGTATTTGTGCTGATAGATATACGCCATGCTCCTCAGCAGATAGATTTAGAGTTCATTGACTGGTTAGGCCAAAGCAAGGTTCCATTTTCTATTGTCTTTACCAAAGCTGACAAGTTGCCCACAACAAAAATAAAGGCTGCTGCAAATGCTTATATGAATAAACTCAAAGAAACGTGGGAAGAGTTACCTCCTTATTTTATCACAAGTAGTGAGCAGCGTTTAGGGCAACATGAGGTGCTTGACTATATTGAAGACATCAACCTTCAATTGAAAAACAATATGGCAGAGTAGATTAGAAAGCATCAGTAGTTTATCAGGCAGCTTATGTGCTTCCTGTATATGATGCATCAACTTTCTCTTGATACAATTTAATTTATATTACTATACAGTTGTATTCGTGTTTTTCTTTGATGGCATTGCTTACAACTGTATATTACGATGGGCTAATCTCTACAGATAGCCATAGGTGGGTCTAAACAAAGTGAAACCCGCCAATTCGTCAACATAGTTACAGTAGAGATTTTTTTTGAGTCCACCTATAACCAATAAATACAATATATATTAATGGCTACACAATTACCATATCTTGATGTGCAGAATTTAACCAAATCATTTGGTGCACATGTGTTATTTCAAGACATTTCGTTCAGTGTTGCAGAAGGACAAAGAGTGGGTCTGGTGGCCCAAAATGGTACAGGCAAGTCGACTTTGATGTCTATACTTACCGGTAAAGAAAGTTGCGACTCTGGCAATATAATCTTTCGGCGTGATTTAAAGATTGGCTATTTGGAACAATCCCCTCATTTTGAATCTGATGAAACGGTGCTTGATGCATGTTTTAACCATCATGGAGACGATGAGAAAATACTGAAAGCCAAGCAGATATTGACACAATTGCACATTACAGATCTCTCTCAGAAAATGGGTACTCTTAGTGGCGGTCAACAACGCCGTGTGGCCTTGGCCAATGTTCTTATTACAGAGCCAGATTTGTTTTTGATGGATGAGCCTACCAATCATCTCGATTTAGACATGATTGAATGGCTTGAAGGTTTCCTGTCTCGTGGCAACAAGACATTGTTGATGGTAACTCATGACCGTTTTTTCCTGGATAAAGTATGTTCTGTAATACTTGAACTTGACAATAAAACCATTTACACCTATCGTGGCAATTATAGCTATTATTTGGAGAAACGTCAGGAACGCATAGATAACACTCGTGCAGAGATAGCTCGTGCGAACAATCTCTATCGTAAAGAATTAGACTGGATGAGGCGTATGCCTCAAGCTCGTGGGCATAAAGCACGCTATCGTGAAGATGCTTTCTACGAATTGGAGAAAGTAGCGAAGCAGCGCATTGAAGAGCGACAGGTAAGATTAAAGTCAAAAAATGTATATATAGGCAGTAAAATATTTGAATGTAAATACATCTCAAAGAGTTTTGGTCCTAATCATGTTATTTTAAAAGACTTTTATTACAACTTTGCTCGTTATGAGAAAATGGGCATTGTGGGCAATAATGGAACTGGAAAGTCTACATTTTTAAAGATGTTGTTAGGCATAGAACAGCCAGATTCAGGCTGTTTTGACATTGGCACAACCGTTAAGTTCGGCTATTTTTCGCAAGAGGGTATGCAGTTTGACGAACAGAAAAAAGTGATTGATGTAATCACCGAAATAGCCGATTATATAGATTTAGGCGGTGGCAAGCATCTGTCGGCATCCCAGTTTTTGCAGCATTTCCTTTTTACTCCAGAGCAGCAACATAATTATGTGTATAAATTGAGTGGCGGCGAGAAGCGTAAGTTATATCTATGTACAGTGTTGATGCGTAATCCAAACTTCCTTGTTTTGGACGAGCCGACAAACGATCTTGACATTCAAACACTGCAAATCTTTGAAGAATACTTGGCTGATTTTCCTGGTTGCGTAATCATTGTGAGCCATGATCGCTACTTTATGGATAAGGTGGTAGACCATTTGTTAGTATTCAAAGGCAATGGAGAGGTGCAAGATTTTCCTGGCAACTATACCCAGTATAGGGAGTGGAGCAATCTTAAAAGCAAGACAGGAGAATCTGCTGTAAAGAAAGAAACAAAGCAGAGGGAAAAAACGCCGCAAGAGCATCGCAAGATGACGTATAAAGAAAAACAGGAATTTAACCAGCTTGAAAAAGATATGGCTCGTTTGGAAGAGGAGCAGAAGCAACTGGAGACAGCCTTATGTAGTGGTGAACTGTCTGTTGAAGAGTTGACTGAAAAGAGTAAGCGACTTCCACAAATAAAGGAAGAACTTGATGCCAAGGAAATGCGATGGCTTGAACTTTCTGAGATTGGAGGCTAACTGTTGCTCTTTGTGCATGCAAGTTACCATAAAAAATAGTTAAATACTACGATAATATTTAACATAACATTTCATAAAGTCAATTATTATTGCTACTTTTGCATGCAAATAATAAGTCAACTATTTGTTTCCCTATCGTGAAACAAATTCTATCATTTAAAATAATCAATAAATTTCTCACATACATCATAATAGTATATGTATAGCAAAGATGAACTATTATCTAAGGATATAGCTGAACTTGAAAGTATAGCCCAAGAGTTGGGTCTGACTATCAATCCAAGCGAAAATCAAGAAGATATTATTTATTCCATATTGGATAAACAAGCTGAAGTGGAAAGCAACAAAGCTCCACTTGGAGCCAAGCGCCGTCGCGTAAGAATTGTTAAGAAAGATACTGACAGAGTCTATTCTGTCAATGGAAAAGAAGGCGAAAATTTTGACTTGAAGAAGAATAAAGTGTCAGCAGAAATACCTTCTCTTTTTAACGATGAACCTGCTCCAGCACCAACCAAAACAAAAAAAACACGTACAAAGAAGGCTGATACTGTTGCAGCAGAGGCTACTGATGTGTCAGCAGAACCTACCACGACAAAAACACGCACGCGTAAGAAAAAAGCTGTTGCAGCAGCACCGGCGCCTACAGAGTTGCCAAAGGAAGAGACTCCTGTTGAGAATTTGCCTGCACCTGTGGCTGAGCCAGTAGCTGCAACTCTTCCGGCAGCAGAGCCGGCAGCTACTGTTGAGGCAGACCAGCAACCTGACACTTCAAAGAAAGAAGTAGAAACTGCTGTGCCGGAAGATGGCTTGGTGCCGGAAGAAGCATATACACCTGCCCACGATAGCAATGAAAACCAGTTGGGACCTTCAGACCTTATAGCCCAATTACAGGCAAAGGTAAATGCGCATAATGAGCGGATGGACGAAAATAGAGAGCCCGTAGCAGATGCCGTTTGGGAGGGAGACCCAGGGGATGGCACCGACTTTATCCCTGTGGTGGATTTGCCGATAGAAGATCAAACCGCTGTTCCTAATTTTGACATGTTTGACAATCCTACTTCTACCCCTGTTAGTGTGCCTCCTGTTAACTATGCAGCTGCTTCTGCTGAGGCGGAGGAAACAGGACAATATGATTTCTCGGACATTGTAACAGCTAACGGAGTGTTGGAGGTTATGCCTGATGGTTACGGCTTCTTGCGTTCAAGCGATTACAATTATCTTTCATCACCCGATGATATTTATGTGTCTATTGCGCAGATAAAGCGCTATGGCTTGAAAACAGGCGATGTGGTAGAGTGCCATGTTAGACCTCCTCATGACGGCGAGAAGTATTTCCCGCTTACTACGATAGACAAGATTAACGGCCGTGATCCTATGGAAGTGCGCGACCGTATACCGTTTGATCACCTTACACCGCTTTTTCCTGACGAGAAATTCTCTCTTTGCGGCGACCGTGCTACCACTAATCTCAGCACTCGTATTGTAGACCTTTTCTCGCCAATCGGCAAGGGACAGCGTGCGCTGATTGTAGCTCAGCCAAAGACAGGTAAAACTATCTTGATGAAAGATATAGCCAATGCGATAGCTGCCAATCATCCAGAGGCTTATCTCATGATGCTTCTGATTGACGAGCGTCCGGAGGAAGTAACAGATATGGCACGTACGGTTAATGCAGAAGTAATAGCATCTACTTTTGATGAACCGGCAGAACGTCATGTAAAAATAGCAGGCATCGTACTTGAGAAAGCGAAGCGCATGGTAGAATGTGGTCATGATGTAGTAATATTCTTAGACTCCATTACGCGCTTGGCACGTGCTTATAACACTGTATCTCCTGCCAGTGGCAAGGTGCTTACCGGTGGTGTTGATGCCAATGCGCTGCAAAAGCCAAAGCGTTTCTTCGGTGCTGCGCGCAATATAGAAGGCGGCGGCTCTCTTACTATTGTAGCTACGGCATTGATTGATACCGGCAGTAAGATGGATGAAGTCATCTTTGAGGAATTCAAGGGAACAGGCAATATGGAGCTGCAATTGGATCGCAGCTTGAGCAACAAGCGCATATTCCCGTCAGTAAACCTTGTGGCTTCAAGCACGCGTCGTGATGATTTGCTTCAGGACAAGACTACACTGGACCGCATGTGGATACTGCGCAAGTATATATCAGACATGAATCCAATAGAGGCTATGAATACTATTCACGACAGAATGGTGCGTACGCATGACAATGACGAGTTCCTTGCCACGATGAATTCTTAGTCATGACAGTTTTAATATAATGGTTTTTATGTTATAATAGATAAAGATTACAAGGGTAGACTCATTGAAGGGTTTACCCTTGTGCTTTTTGTAGGTGCAATGAGAAGATAGCTTATTGATAGGCATCTACTGAAAAATGAATTGCTATATGATATTAATCAAAGATACTTTTAACGATAATTATGATGCTACATGCTCTTTTTCAACACGATATTCATGAGATATTGCGTTTCACGGTCTTTGGCGTATCCATTCGCTACATGCTTGTATTCCTTATCAAAGCTACTGTTATATATTTGGTAGTGCGCGTGTTTACAGCACTTGCCAAGCATTTGTTTTACCGCTCTTCTGTCAGAAATGGCAAGCGGGTGCTTGATGAGACCAAGGTAGCCTTTATCAGGCAAATGGTGGTAGCTGGCATTTATATCATCGGTATAGCCGCATTCCTGTCTCTCGTGCCTGGTATGGAGAAAATCAGTAACTCTATATTGGCCAGTGCAGGTATCATGGCCATGGCTGTAGGTTTAGCCTCGCAAGAGGCATTGTCCAACATTGTAGGTGGGCTATTCATCGTTTTCTCCCATCCATTCAAAGTAGGCGATTTCATCAAGGTAGACGATGGCGATGTGATAGGAACGGTAGTGGAAATAACACTTAGGCATACGATTATCAGGAATATAGAGAACAGGATGATATTGATACCTAATAGCAAAATCAATTCCAGCACAATCATCAACTCTTCTTATGGCGACAGCTCTACCTGCTCGTTTATAGAGATAGGTGTATCTTACAACACACAGCTTGATTTTGCCATACAAGTGATGCGGGAAGAGATAATGAAGAGCCCATTGTTGATAGACCATCGTACAGCAGAAGAAAAATCCAAAGGCATACCGCAAGTAATTATCAAGGTTATCAACCTTGGCGACTCTGCCATTACACTGCGGGCTTGGGCCTGGGCCTCTACCTCAGCTAATGCACTCAACATGAAATATGATTTGCTGAAGAGCATCAAAGAGCGTTTTGATGCAGAACATATAGAGATACCTTATCCTTATTATAACCAGATAGTGATGAAAGGGTAGGCAAGAAGCTTTGCTTTTTTGTCTCACACCGTTCGATACGCGTGTTCATGTTGAACGTTATGAATGCGTGTATCGAACGTTACGAGCACGCGCATCGAACGATGTGAGACAAAAACTCAATGGAATACAGACTTGTTCTGGGTGTATCCGCAATACTTATTGATAGTATTGCGGATATTTTGTTTGCGTTTTAGGTTTTGTTATCTTTATTTTACTTCGTGTAAAGTTAGCGCGAGTTAAATGTTTACTTATGTAAAATACATGTGAGTATGAGTTGTAATGCGTTAAAATATGTAATATAATACGGCTGTTCACACAGGATAACTGACAATCACGAGAAAAAACTGAGACTCACATACTGTTACCACCATTGGTGTTAACTTTGCAATTGTTCAATCAGTAGGCGCAGATTGAATGGAGCTATATGGCCTTCTGTCTGCATAGTGTATAAATGAAAGTAGTGTGAAGTAGAAGTTTATCTATTATGTATTATAACAAAAACAAATAACTATGAAGAGAAGAAATTCATTAACCAATTTGGTAGACCAGGCAGCTGCAACGGTAATGGCATTGGGATTAATCGCAACAGTGTCTGCCTGTAGTGATAATGACACTGACGAGAATACTCCGAATTCTGGAAATGTGCCATTGTCTACTGTCCAGGTAGCTCCTCTTAATCCTTATTTGGCAAAGGGCTATTATAGCATTACCCATTTTAACTCGGCTCAGACAGATGCCTTTCCTTATGCAGTAAAGGATGGTGTCTATACGGTTAATCCGGCAGATTATCCTTCCACTTGGAGCGGTCCGGTCAATCTGATGACCCTATCGTCTACCTCAGACGACTATATGTGGGGCATGAGTTCAGACAGAGTGTCTTATATCCGTGTGGCTGACGGCAAGTTTGAGCGTGTGGCTGAGGCTGCCTTGCCTGGAGTAACCATGCGCACGAAAGAGCAGTTGGAGCAACTGTCGGCTGATTATGCTTCGGTAGATGAGCTTACCCGCACTGCTACCGGCATATTGGGGCAGCAGCCTCAGATGTCAATGGCCAACGGTAACTATGTTTTCTGCGACAAAGACAATTATGTTTACTCTAATGCAGGCCGAAAGATGGTGCGCTATCGCTTGGCCAACGCATCAAAACCGGAAGAAGGTATAGTGATGGATAGCCAGATAGACCTGTCTGCCCACATATTTAACTCTTATACATTGGTGGGAGCCACCATGACTTTTGACGGGCACGTTATAGTTGCTGCACAGCGCGGCTTGCTGTTGTTGGACCGTGGCTTGACTACAATAGAGGATTCTTATCCGTTACCGGCAGGGCAGATACTTACCAATTCTGTTACCGTAGACGAGAATGCCGTATACGTGGCAAGCAACAGTACTGAAGCTAATGGCAAAGGCTTGATACAGAAGATAATATGTAAAGGAGGCAAGTTCTCAACCAACACAGAAGATGGAGCATGGCAAGCACAGTACGATGGTGGTCCGGCAGCACCTTGCATCAAGTTAGGCTTTGGTACAGGTTCAACCCCAACTTTGATGGGTTTCGGTAGTGACGAAGACAAGTTGGTGGTGATTACAGATGGTGCCAAGCGCATGAAGTTGGCTGCTTTCTGGCGTGATGAGATACCGGCAGACGCAAAAGAAATAGAGAAAGGCAACCCAAGATTGGCAGGCTTGTTTAATGTTACTTGTGGCTTGCCTGTATCTACAGAGTGGGTGCAGTCTGAACAATCTGTTGTGGCAGGAGGTTATGATGCTTTTGTGGTGAACAATATCAATGTGAATGCCCAAAAGACAATCGACAAGATTATAGGTGTGCTGGCTATTGGTCCATTGTTGGCAGGACCTCATGGAGTGGAGAGCGTGCGCTGGAACACCAAAGAAAACAAGTGGAAAGCACATTGGAGTAGGGCTGATGTCAGCTCCGTTAGCATGATACCAGCCGTAAGCACAGCTTCAGACATGGTGTTTGTCAACGGCTGGTACGACAACAGTGGTTGGGAGATTACAGGTCTTGACTGGCAAACAGGAAAGACACGCCACCAGGTTAAGTTGGGCAAGAGCAACAGAGGCAACGGAGCGTATGCCATCTTGCAATATTTCCCAAATGGAGATTTGTTGTTTAATTCTGTGGCAGGACCTTTCCGCGCCGCATTAAAATAGTAGTTAATATGAAAAGTATTATAGGAATGAAAAATATTATAGAGTTGGCATTTATATGCCTGACAATGTGTGTTACAGCTTGTACAATGCTGAGTTGTAGCGATGACGATAGCCAACAGCCGGAGGAGCCCGGCACTTATCCCACAGCGCTGTGGAGCAAGACGATGAAAGGAAATGGTGAGGAGTTAGGGGCTTATCCTGATTTATATAGCAACTATTGGGAGTATACCTACCGCCAAGATGAGAATGCCGATAAGATAATCTGCTTTAAAGGTCAATATCCTCATTGTCGTTATATGAGCTTCTCTATCTATAATGATGAGACAGGTACAGCCATAAAAGGTATCGATGATGTGAATATACAGCCGGATAAAGGTTCGCAAAACCCGTTTGAGAAAACGATAACAGGGCTGCATTACTTCACGGTATATGTAGTTTCGAGCGATGTAAGCCAGGCAACACTCGATAAATTGGGCACAGAGAACATTGTAAAGGTAGATGCTAACGTAAAGAAAGTTATGGTATGCCTGCGCCAATACTTAGGTACTAAAGCTGATGGGCAGACATTGGACGAGTATGGTGGTGTTGACTTGCCACAGATTTCAGCCTTGGATGCACAGACACTGAAGCATGTAACTCCTCCTGCCCATGTAGAATCTAATGTGTATAAGATTACTTCTCAGGTGTTTCAGCAGCGGTCTGACGAGTTCAAAAATGTACCGTTCTTCTTGGCTCCAGCCAGTAGGTATTATCCAAATAAGAACACAGACTATCTGTATGCACGCACACACTTGCGTACCGACTCAGTGTTGACCTTCAGCTTTATACCCGTTACGGCTCCTGCCAAGCCCGAAGAGTATGCTGCTGCCCCTGCTCGCTATTGGTCTATCTGCTTGGGTTCAGGTGCGGACACACGCTCTTATTATTCCATCTGCGATCGTGATGCACGGTTTAGTGCTGGCAAAAAGTCAGACTTCGTTGTCTGTTTGAAGAATAATCCACGTCTGGCAGAGATACAAGCTAAGGTTAACAGCCTGAACGCTCAAGGGGGTAGGGTAAACCTAATCGTGTGGGATAGCGAGAAAAAGAACATTGACGGTAAACCAATAGGCGAGATTATTGTCATTATGTATCGCAACATCTTGCCCAATAAAGATTTTGAATATTCCATTAGCAGAATGAAAGCTACTGCCTACAAAGACGCTACGGGCGAGCCAATAGACCATGTTACAGAACCTGAAAAGCAGTTGGCACATTTAGCTTTGGGAGATTACGGGCCTTACGGCACAAAAATTAGTACTACAGACTATTTAAAATAGAAGTTTAAATTGTTTTATGGAAAGCCATTCCGTGTGAACGGAGTGGCTTTTTTTTCGGTGATGGAATGATGCAAGCAAACTTATATCAGTATTTGCAGAAGTTGCGATGGGGCAATGTTACTTAAAATATAATCTTAAAAGTATGATATGTAAAAATACTTTTATTACTTTTGCATGTAGATTACTGAAAAAAGAAGAAAGACATGACGATAGAATTTGCTGCTCCAGATATATTTTATTCATTAGCTTGCTTTGCCTACATATTGGTAGGCGTATTTTGTGGCGTGGTAAGATGGTTCCACATGTGCCATCCCTTTGACAAACAAGGCGATTTCTTTTATCCAGCCCGGCGACAGGTAACATTCTTCTTCGTAGCCATAGTATTGCAACTGCCTTATGTATTGTGCCCGTCAGATAACCATATATGGTTCTATGTGCGTTCTTTTGGCATGATTTATTATCCTGTTTGTTTTGCGATGCTTTTTCATCGCTATTTCCGTTTGGGCCAATTCAGCTACAACTGGCATTTCCGGTTGGTATTCTTTATCCCGTTTTTAATGCTTATAGCCCTTTTATGCTTGGCTGTTTCCAGTCAATCTTTTTGGATAGATTGCTATCAATTGGAGTGCGAATGGATAATGGGAGCAGTAAGCATCTTGCTTACCATAGAGTTTGTAAGGGAAGGATGGTGGCTCAACAAGCAGATAGACAACTATCACACGCAAAACTATTCAAACGAGAGTGATTTTCCTTACAAGTTTGCCAAGAAAGTACTCTATCAACCTATTGTCTGGTTTTTGATTATGTGGGTGGTCTTTTTGGCAGATAGCAGAATGGTGAAGATGGTGGTAGACCTTGTGTTTGCTGTATGGATGCTCCGCTTTCTTTGCATGATATTACATCCTAACCGCATGATACGCTCTAAAGAAATGAACGAAGACATGGATAAGATAGAGCAAGCCAGTATGGCTGCAGTAAAGAAAGCTGCAGAGACTTTTGAACTGACTTCTGGCATAGATGTATACGACAGCTCTACAATAGCAGCAGAAGAAACAAATAAAAAAGCTATATCTGAGGCGGATTGGAAGCAAGCCAAGGAAGAGGTACTTGCTATTGTGAGCCATCGCTATCTGGAACCCAGTCTGAAACGTATAGAAGTAATACGAGATGTTCAAAATTCTACTCAAGCCGTAGCAGGCAGTTTTATCACTGAAGTGGGCTTCTATAAGTTGGTAAATGCTTTCCGCATTCGGCATTATGAACAATTGATGCAGTCTGGTTCTGCCAACTTGAGCCAAGAGATAGTGGCAGAGAAGTGTGGCTTTAAAAACCGTTGGGCATTGGCCAATGCCCGTAAGCGTCTTGAAGACTTTGATTATAGCCTTATCAGTGAGTACCTGTAAGGCTTATAGCATTGTGCAGTTATCAGAGGACAGCTACCTATTGATACATGCTTAAGTAAGTTATCCAGTGGCAATTGTCGTGGTAAATACTGATGAAAACATTTTACTCTTTTAATGAAAACGTATTTGATAAAACGTAAGACAATATCGTTAAGATGGAATGACAATATTTTTCATGCTTTGATTGCTTGCTTATTCTTTGTCAAGACTAAATGCGTTAGTTGTAAATTACAATGTGCTTTAACTTGTTGCTCATAGTTAAACGAATGTTGATAATTTGTGTTTATCATTTACGTTAAGGCAAATTATATAGATAAAAGCATGTGATTTAAAAACTGTCTGCTCTTTCTGTTGCTGTAAAAGATTTTAAATAATTGTCAAAAACATGTTTTCTAACATATAATTTTATTTGTTCTGTATTGAAAAAAGGCTTACCTTTGCAATCGTTATCCTGAATACAATCTTTTTACCTTAAAAAAAGCTAATACCTATTGAGATTGAATGCCCTTATCTGTGAAGATGAGGGCATTTATTATTATAGACTAAATATGAAATACATCACTGCTTTTATCATATTTTCATAGTTGTTTCTTTTCCGTACCATTCTTTTTAAATGGCGCTTATTCTGTTTGTTTGGATCGTTTGTATTGATGCAGAAAAGTGATAGTTATCATATTAATCAGCATTATTGGATAGGTAGTCTTGTCCAAATACTTCTTGGTATCAGTTGCCATAGTTTTGTAAGCAACCAATAGCGCCAGTCTATTATCTTGATACCTTTGCCTTGTTCAATGGCTTTTACTATATTGTGTGCCACCTTTTTGGCATCCAGTTGTAGCGGAAAGTGGCTGCCTGCAATCAAGTCAGTGGCTACGAATCCGGGCCTGATGTCAGTAAATGAAATGGGAAGGTGGTGCATGTGTGCCAATTGGCTCAGACATTCCATGTAGTGGCTTTGAAAGCGTTTGGTGGAAGAATAAGCAGGAGCAGCTCCTAAACCCTTTGTGCCTGCTATTGAGCTGATACAAGCTATGCGACCAGCGTGCTGATGAGTGGCAAACCATTGGAATGCAGCATCTATCATTCTGACAAAGCCTACGCCATTGGTGAGGGTTGTGTTCAGTTCTTTGTCAAGGTCCAGTTGGGTGTTTTGCCAACCTATGCCTGAACTGTGAAAGTAAAGGTCCATGCCTCCTGTTTGTTCAATAAGATCATAGAGCTGTGTGGCAGCTTGGTTGTCGGTAATATCTATCTGCTTATAGCAGGTAATGTCTGCCACTTGCTGTTGCAGTGCTGCCAAGCGTTCTGTGCGTCGCCCTGCAATACCTACTTGCCACCCTTTGTTGGCAAGGCATTTTGCCACTTCCATGCCTATTCCTGACGTGGCTCCTATTACGATAGCTTTGGGTGTTTTGTTCATTGTTCTTTTGAATGTGTGTGTGTAAAATATAAGTTCAAGTACAATTTTTGTTCAATTAATTGGGCAGTCTACTTATTGTTGAAGCATAAAAACACACTGAGCTGTTGCAACTCCATGCGTGAGATGTTTATCTTTCTGTCTTTTTTTCTTCATGTCTTTATGTTTAAGCATCTTAGGCTGATAGTTAAGCAGGTGTTCAATGTAGAAAGCCTTGCAGTGCTTATTGTTCATTCTTAATCTTGCAAAGGTAAAAACAATTTGATATAAAACTACTTGTCATGGCGTCAGAGAACTAACTTTTTTACTTTTTTATAAATTTAAGGTTTTGGGTATCTGTTGCTTATTGGAGATTGGTAGAAATGAGAGATAACTGTGTGATGCGGATACAATATTGTTGTACTATGAAAGCACTGCAATCGGCTTGCGAAAGCAGTGCAATCAAGAGCCAATAGCAGTGTAATAGGTTTGCGAAAGCAGTGCTATTGCGTCCTGATTACACTGTTATTGGAGTGGGGAAGAATGGTGGAGTGGCATAAAAAACACGACCTTGACAGTCTCTCGTTAATCTGCCAAGGTCGTGGTGTATAAGATATCAATCAGTTAGAAGAATATTTATTTCTCTGCGCTGTAGCCATCGTTTTGGCTAAAATCGTCTTTATTGATTACGGCATCAAGCTGAGTCTGTGGTATAGGACGCAAATGATGGTATTCTTTAATGTTGTCTTTAGCATCAGGATTGTACTTCTTAACATATTCAATCAGCTTACCGGTGCGCTTAAGATCGAACCAGCGTTGCTGTTCTCCGCCCAATTCGCGTGCGCGTTCCTCTAATATAAAGTCGATAGTCAGTTGGTCTGGCTGTATCTCCATTTCGCTTTCGTGTCCGGGTAGTGCCGCTCTGCGGCGTACCCAGTTGATGTATTCAGCACCTTCTTTCTTTTTTCCAAGGTTCATTTCAGCTTCTGCGGCAATAAGATACATCTCTGCCAGCCGCAGCACAACACCGTGTCGTTTACTGCCTGTGTAGTTAATCGACTCGCGTGTTGGGTCAAGAAACTTTTTGAAAGTAACGTTTTGCACACGGTTTTTCACGCTGCCGTCAGCGTTGTACACCTTGTCGCGGTCTATCACGATATAGTTGTGTTTGGCTTGTTCCTCCTCACTCATGCTGTATTTGGTAAACACGATAGCGGTGTCGCCCTTATGAATGTACGAGCTGTTATTGTTATTGCAAATCCATGCTTGCTGGAATACGGCATTGTAACGTGCGTCTATCCTTTCGTTGAACAGGTCAAGATAGTGGGCAGTAGGCATATATCGGTTAAAGCCACGTCCGTATTCGATAGAGCGTGTAACAGGTTTCTTGCCGTCTTTGTCAAGCACTTGGTCGTAGCACATGACCCAAAACAGATGCGACGGGTTATTGCCTGGCGTGCGCCAAATGATAGGTTTGCCGTCTGGACCCTCCTCAATGGAGGTGCCAAAAATTTCGTTCTTGTCATAGACACACACAAAGATATTTTCCTTTACATCGTTGCAAGTGTTGATGTTGCACAGTTCTTCATAGGTATCTGCCAGCTTGTAATCATAGTTACTGATTACATGGTCGGCATGCTTCAGTGCACCTTCATAGTCTTTTTTGTAAAGACATATACGTGCCAATAGCGCTTCGGCAGCCCCTTTGGTAGCGCGTCCATATTCGGCAGTCTTTTCGGGCAGCAGGTTCATGGCATTTTCCAGATCGGTTGTTATCTGCTTGTAGAAGTCTTCTTCTGAAGAGCGGTACACATATCCGCTGGGTGAGGTACATTCTTTGGTGGTAAGATACACATTTCCCCATGTTTCAACGATATGCCAAAGGTAGAGTGCACGCAAGAAATGGGCTTCTCCCATGCGTATGTTCTTCTCGCTTTCACCTAATGCTGCATTAGGCAAACGGTCTAAAGCTGTATTGCAAGAGTTGAGAGCAGAGTAGAGTCGCTCCCATTCCTTGGTGATTGCATTGCTGGAACCCTGTAAAGAACTGTTATAGTCTGAGAGTTCAGGTTGCCCGCAACCATTGGCACGTGTAAAGATATCGGTTCCTACCTCAGTCATAGAGATGGCATACTCCTGTCCGTACCAAAATCTCAGCGGGGTATAGCAGGAATTAATCAGTGCATTGGCACCCGATTCTGTTTTATAAAAGGTGTCTGCGGTGAGTCCACTTCGGTTCTCTTCTTCTAGAAAATCACTGCATGAGCCAAGTGTTGTGGCAACACATGCCAACATGCACCATTTAAATATTTTGTTCATAGTAGTTTTTTTGATTTAAAAGTCAACATTAATACCAAATACAGCTTGCTTTGTCATAGGATAGCTTAATGATCCTCCACGTTCCGGGTCGTAGTCTTTCAGATGACTGAAAGTGAGGAAGTTCTTCAGTGAACAGTACAAACGAATCTTAGAGGCATGTATCTTGTCGAGCCATGACTTGGGCAGTGTGTATCCCAAGGTTATTTCCTTTATCTTCAGATAAGAACCGTCAACATAGCCTAAAGACTTCAAGCGTATATCGTCAGACGAGAAACTCTTTTCCGGGCGAGGAAAGGCATTGGTCGGGTTTTCAGGTGTCCAATAGTCAAACTTGAGACCTGGGTCGCCCTGATTGCGGAACGACCCGTAGCCGTTAGCCTCAGAATGAAGCATCTGTCCTTGGCGCCAGTACATAAACACGCGCAGGTCAAAGCCTTTGTATCTGAAGGTGTTGTTCATACCCATTACAAAGTCTGGCACCTCAGCTCCTAAGATAATGCGGTCGTTGTCGTTGTCAATTTTGAAGTCGCCGTTCTTGTCGTAAATCTTGATACGGCCAGGCTTTTCGCCATATTTGGCTGCTTCCTCAGCTTCATCCAGTTGCCATATACCCAATTTTTTCAGTCCGTAGAAGGTTTTGATAGGATGTCCTACAAACCAACCGTTGCTGATATCCTGTTGTGATCCGTCTGCCAGCTCTTTTATTTTCTCGCGGTTGAGGGTAAAGGTAATGTCGGTGTTCCAGTTAAAGTCTTTGCTGACAATGTTTTGAGTGTTTAAAACAATCTCCACACCTTTATTCTCTGTCTTGCCCACATTGTCCCAAGCAATGGAATAGCCGGTAGATGTCGGTACCTTTTTCTGCATCAGCAAGTCGTAAGTGTTTTGCAGATACATGTCGATAGAACCGCTGATACGGTTGTTGAGGAAGCCAAAGTCGATGCCAATGTTGGTGGTGGCTGTCTTTTCCCAACCGAGGTTGTAGTTAGGTGTCAGGGCAGGGAAGTAGCCATAGGCTCCCGATTCTACGCCACTTACCAGCCAAGAGTACATCGTCTTGCCCAGTCCGCCTTGTGTCTGATAGGCAGATACGGCACTGTTGCCAGAGATACCGTAACTTGCTCTGAGTTTAAGGTTGTAGAGCCAACTGACATCTTTGAGCCATTTTTCTTCTTTCATGCGCCATGCTGCGGCAACAGACGGGAAGAAGCCCCATTTATGGTCGCTGGCCAATACCGAAGAGCCGTCTTCGCGGAAGGTAAGTGTAAGCAGGTATCTTTCGTTGAACTTATAGTTGATACGGCCAAAGAAAGAGGCCATATTGGTCTTGACATAGTTGCTGCCTATCTTTTGGCTGCTTTGCAGTGCTCCCAAATTGTAGAATAGCATGCTGGATGAAATCAGCTCGTGGCCTGAAGCATTGAAGGTTTCAGCTTCATTCTGATAAAGCGCATTACCAGCCATGAGGGAGAAGTCGTGCTTCTTTAGGTTGAAATGATAGTTCAAGGTGCTTTCCCATGACCAGTTGATGTCATTGCCATTGGTAGCGTCTGCCACAGAGTAGTCGCCAGCACCGTCCAATGTGTACTTGTCGGCAAAGTGGCCTGTGCGTACATCTTTTTTGTCAAGACCAAAGGTAGATGTAAACGTAAGACCTTTCAGTATGTTCCAATTGATGCCTACATTGCCTACCAAATGGCTGGTGTGCTTGTTGTTCTTGTAAGCTCCCGGCACCTCTTCTGCCAGAGGGCTGATAGTCTGTCCGTCGTTGAAAGGCAAGGTGTTGATGCTTCCGTCCTCGTTGTACACATCACCGTAAGGCGCATCATAGAGGGCACGGTTCAGAGGGTTGCGTCTGATATTCTGGTTTAAAAAGGTGTATACCATGTTAAAGTTAAGTTTCAAGTCTTTGGTAACTTTGTGTTGTAACGACATGGTGGTGTTATAGCGGCTCAAGTTGTCAAGGCGTACCAATCCCTCTTCTTTCATGTATTCAAACGAGAGGTTAAAGGTAGTCTTGTCAGAACCACTTGAGATACTCAGCGAATGAGAGGTCTGGCTGCCATCTTTGAGCAGTAAGTCAACCCAATCTACATCTTGGTTGCTCTTTACAGCATCGTAAGCCGATCCAAATATCTTGGCATCATCTTCCGTGCTTGCCCACTGTCCATCGGCTCTGTAAGCCTCTCTTTTGAAGTTGGCCCACTCCTGTAAGTTCATTCTTTCAGGAAAAGAAGCCACCGAGTTGGTAGAGTAGTAGCCGTTGTAAGATACTTTGGTTTTGCCAAAAGCACCTTTCTTGGTAGTGATAAGGATTACACCGTTTGCACCACGCGAGCCATAGATAGCGGTAGAAGAGGCATCTTTCAGTACTTCCATGGATTCAATGACATTGGGGTTGATGTCAATGTCTGTTCCATAAGGTATGCCATCTACGATAATAAGAGGGGTGTTGGAGGCATTCAGCGATCTGTTACCACGGATAGAGAATGACAGGCCGGAGCCTGTTTGACCGCTTGATTTTGTCATGTCCAATCCAGCTACCTTTCCTTGCAGACTTTCCAAGGCATTGGTCGTAGGCACAGCCACAATGTCTTCGGCCTTGATGGAGGTCATAGAGCCTGTAAGGTCTCGTTTCTTTACGGTACCGTAGCCTATGACTACTACCTCATCCAGTGCTTCGGTGTTGTCTTTAAGCATTACTTTCATGGTTGTTCCACGTTTGATGTCAACCAATTCTGTCTTCATGCCAATGTAGCTAATTTCCAATTTCTTGTAATTGGAAGCTACTTGAAGGCTGAATTTACCGTCAATATCGGTAATGGTGCCACCAGCAGAGCTCCCTACTATCTTGACACTTGCGCCTATAATAGGTTCGCCAGTGTTATCATAAACAGTGCCGGAAACGGCCGAGTTTTGTGCAAAGACATTCAGTGTGTTTAGAAAGATAAATGAAAACACCATTAGAATGAGTTTGCAATGTTGTTGCATGTTTCTCATATAACAATTTAAAGTTAGTGATTAGTTATGTTATTAATTTGTGTTGCAAAAGTACATAGAGATGTTAATTTCTGGGTGGATTTGTTTCTTTCTTGGGTGCAATATAGTCTTTTTATGCTGTTTTAGCAGTGTTTTCAGGGCTAAAATCATCTGTTTATTCATGGTTGACACCTGCCTTACATACTCATTTGTTTGTGCTTTGGTATTGGAAGTAAAAAGGAATAAGCACATGATTTTGACTTGTTAAAAAAGAAAAGCGATACACTCGTAAAGAAAAAGGAGTATATCGCTTGCGTATTCCTGTTCAACTTAGGCGTCTTGTTGTCCTGCTTTATGGAGCGAGGATGCCTCTTGTGGCTGCACATTATTGTCATTGTGGCTTAACATACATGCCGTAAGGCAAGCTATGTCCTTAAAATCATCAACCAAGAAATCTGCTTCTTGCAGTTCTTTTCGGGTTCCGTTGCCGTAGGTTACGCCACAAGTGGTTGTGTGAGCGGCATGTCCCATGTCAATATCATAAGACATATCGCCTACTACCAAGGTTTCTTCCGGCTTGCTATGGGTCTCTTTCAAAATCTTTAATACCATGTCGGGAGCAGGCTTGGCGTGTACTACATCATCAGCGGCCACGATGCAAGAAATACATGATTCTATGCTATACAACTTGACATACTCTTCTAACGATGCACGGCTGCGGCTGCTGGCCAATGCTATTGTTATGCCATAGTGATTCAAAAGCTTGACAGTGCTGATGACATGAGGAAAGGGGTGCACGACCATAGAGCCTTTGTTGGCCATGAATATCTTACGATAGGTATTGGCACATTTATCTGCTTGCTCACTGTTCATGCCATACATTACCTCAAAACTCTTGCTCAGCGGCAGTCCAATGGTGGCTGCGCAAGTATCAGCATCTTTCACGTCTAATTGTAGCTGTGCCATGGTTTCCTGCATGGTTTTTACTATGAGCGCTTTAGAGTCGCCCATAGTGCCGTCAAAGTCGAGAATTATGGTTTTAATCATACATGCCTTATTAATAGTATCTTTAGTGTAAATGAAAGATATAGGTATCCAAAAGGCATGATATGCACTTTTGGATACCTACGTCATTCTATTTTCTCAGCCTCAGTTTGTGGCTGCATAGATTGGTCGAATGCTTACTCAGTTTATGGCAATTTAGGAGTAATGGTAAACGAGAAGCTATGGTTGCCATAGTGCAGGCGATACTGGTCTAATGGCCATGCGCCCCATGAGTTGGTTCCTCCTACGCCGTAGTGGTCGCTGTCTATATAGAGATTGGTGTATTTAGACTGAGCTACCTGGTAGCTGTGGCGTTGCTCTTTTCCCTTGCCGTCATCAAGGTCGCTGATGTTGTAGTGTAGAGCAGAAGCATAGAAAGGCTTGTCTGCCACTACGGTAAAGCCAAAACCGTCAGCTGTGGTTTGGGTCCATCGGCGGATATCGCTTTTGGTTCCATTCTCTTGTGGACGTATGTAGGGGAAGAATTGCTGGTCAGCAGTCTGCTTGTAAATACCGATGCGCATGCAATCTTTACGGTCAGAGTAGTTCTCTATTGGTCCACGGCCATAGTAAAGGCTTTGATCCATATTGTAAGGCAATTGCATCTGCATGCCGAAGCGGAACATGTCTGCCACCTTTTCGCCGTCGGTAGCATCCATCTTTTGTGTAACACGCATCGTGCCTTGATTGTCAATAAGGCTGTAAGTAATGGTGAGTGTCGCTTTTACCTCAGGCATGTTGTAGGTAGCCACTACATCAATCGCATGGCTGTTTTTGTTTTTGGCTGCTTTGATAGAGGTGAGCTGCAACTGAGGATTACGCCAAACAGCAAACTTGTTTTGCAGGTTGGCACCCATATCATTGTCGGTTGGAGCACGCCAGAAGTTAGGCTGTAATGTGCCACCCTCAGCCAATAGACTCTTTCCTGCAACGTTATATTGCTCCAAAAGACCTGTTGACTTGTTGAAAGCTACGGTTAACTGATTGCCTTTTATGATAAGTTGACTTGCCTTTTTCTTGTCTTCAATTTTCAGCTTGGGTGTCTCTTTGTCCGTAGCAGCACTTTCCTGATTTGCAACATTGGCTGTTTTAGGTAAGTCAGTGCGTGCAAATTGAGCGTATGCTACTGTTTGGTTGGCTTCCATCAGTGGCTCTGCCTTTTTGAGTTTGAAGTCAACATTAAGTAGCCATTCGCCTTTTGGGGCAGCAGCTGCGGTGCGATTGAATGCAATGTCGATAATCTTTGTAGATTGAGGTGCTACATCCAAATTGTCGATAGTGCCATTTTCAATGGCTTTTCCATCATTGAGCAGTGTCCATTCCAAGGTATAATTGCTTAAATCTCTGAAGAAATATTCATTGTAGACACTGACACGCGTCCCTTTTTCAGTAAAAGACAATGCTTTAGCCCATATATCCTGATACTGATAAGCTAATTCATAGGCATGAGGATTAAGCTGACGGTCAGGTCCAAGAATACCATTGCAGTTGAAGTTATTGTCTGAAGGGTCGTACTTGTTGTAGTCGCCGCCATAGCAATACTTTTCTTGCTGCCCTGTTCCTGGGTCCAACGTGCTGGCTATTGTTTCGTAGTCGGCTACAGTACGGTTTGCTTTGAAATCGGGTTTGAGGTGCAGAGCCTGGTCAGAGAAGTCCCAATCGAAGCCTCCTTGCAGTTTAGGATACTTGCGTATCAGTTCCCAATAGTCTTTCAGATTACCGCCAGAGTTACCCATTGTATGGTTGTATTCACACTGTATGAGTGGTTTGGTGTAGCTGTTGTTGGTAGCATAGGCTTTCGTATCACTCACACTGTAGTACATTGGGCAGAAAATATCGGTGGCATGCCCTGTTTTACCAGCCTGCTCATATTGTACAGGACGGCTACTGTCTTGGCTTTTAATCCAGTCATAGGCATCATCGAAGTTCTTGCTGTATTTTGTTTCGTTGCCAAGGCTCCATACTATGATACTGGGATGATTGAAGTGGATGTCCACATTATGCTGGTTGCGCTCCAATATCTGCTTGGCAAAGAGTGGCGTACCGCTGATTGCGTCTTTGCCATATTCAAAGCCATGGCTCTCTTGATTGGCTTCAGCCACTACATAAATGCCATATTGGTCGCATAAGTCATACCAACGGGGGTCATTAGGATAGTGGCTGGTACGTACAGCGTTGATGTTAAGACGCTTCATTATCTTGATGTCTTGTATCATTCGCTCCAATGTCAGCACATATCCACCGTCAGGGTCTATCTCATGTCGGTCTGCACCTTTTATAAGGATAGGCTTTCCGTTGACCAATAGCTGGCTATTTTTAATTTCTATTTTGCGGAATCCTACTTTTACGGGTGCCGTTTCGTAGGGTTTTTGCTGCTTGTCGGCAGTGGTAGCACTGGCAATCAAGGTATATAGGTAAGGCGTTTCAGCAGTCCATTTGTGTGGATTGTTGATGGTCAGTGTTGTCTCGGCTATGCCATTAGGCGCTTTGCTTACCGCTTGCTGAGCTACCACATTACCCTCATGGTCCAATAAAGTAAACTTGGCACTTGTCTTTCCCTTCAGTGTTGCTTTGATGTGCAGTGTACCGTTTGTGTAGTTGTCGGTCAAGTCAGGAGTTACTCTCAAGTCTGTCAATTGGTTCTTTGCATTTTTTGCATAGAGATAGCTCTGACGGGCTACACCGCTCAGGCGCCAGAAGTCTTGGTCTTCGTCCCAAGAACCATCGCACCAGCGGAATGTCTGAAAGGCTATAAGGTTGTTGCCTTTCTTTAAGTAAGGAGTGATGTCAAATTCTGCTGCTACCTTGCTGTCTTCAGCATAGCCTACATAATGGCCGTTAACCCATAGATAGATGTTAGAGGTAACACTGCCGAAATGGGCTATTACTTGCTTGCCATTCCAGTTGTCGGGTAGGGTAATTACTCTTCTGTATGAGCCAACATGGTTGTCTTTAGTTGGCACTGCAGGTGGCTGCTCCTTAAAGTGTCCGCGCCAGGCAAAACCAATGTTTACATATTCAGGGTCGCCATACCCGTTGAGTTCCCACATACCGGGTACTGCCATGGTTTTCCAGCTACTGTCGTCAAAGTTGGTTTCATAAAACTTGGTAGGACGCTGGTCTGCATTGGCAACCCAGTTGAATTTCCATTGTCCGTCAAGCGACAGGTAGTTAACAGACTTTTCGCGCGCATCATTGGCTAAAGCATCCGCATCTTTACCAGACGTATCGTATGCAAAAAAGTTGGTGTGCATAGGATACCGGTTTACTTGATTAACCTGTAAATCGTGCCATTCAGTAAATGTCTGGGCACTTACTCCCAATGCTGCACCTAAAAAGATAGTTGTAATCTTAGCTGTTTTCATTGCTATGGTTAGTTAAAAAATAATGGTATATCAGGTGTTAAGAAACTTTTGCTATCATTCATAACATCTTGTTTCCATCTGTAAAGGTACGATTTTAATAAGAAGAACAAGGCTATATTAGGGTTCTTTTTTATTAAAAGTTATGAAAATAAGTGTAATAACGACATAAATGATTGATTAATAGTCTTGGCTGACCGATTTTTGTACATGCCGGTTAGATTAATGCTTGTTGCAATTTGCACAGATACCTGTCTATATTTTTGTCGTTGATGCGTTGCCATACATCCCCTAAAAGTGCCGCACCGCCAAATCCGTATTGTTTGATAATGGCAATATTGTCGAGCGATATGCCACCAAGCGCTATTACTTTATCGTTGACAATGCCTTGCTGAGTGGCTTCTGTCAGTGCCTGTTGACTGAAAGCGGCTTGGTAACCTTGCTTGGATATGCTGTTGAAGATAGGGCTAAGCGTAACATACTGGCACGTGGCGCTATACTGTTTCACTTCGCTTAGGCTATGGCATGAGCGCGAAATGCTGCCTTGATGCTGGATAGGAGGCTGAGGATTGCGTTGATTGAGGTGTACACCCATTAGTCCATATTGCCGGCAAAGGTCAAAATGGTCGTGCACTACTACTTGTGGCAGCCACTGGCTGTCTATCTGTTGTAATAGCTGCTCGCAGTCGGTAGCCGAAGCGTGAGGCTTGCGTAAGTGCAGCACATCAAGCCCATGTGTGAACATTAGGTTGATAAATGTTGCCTCATTGGGCAGAAATTGTGGCGGAGTAATAACAATCCATTTCATAAGTATGTGCTTAAAATTAGTTTGGATACCTATTAATATAGGTATGGCGAGAGAGACTTGCCATACCTGCTTGTTATTCTATTCTGTCAACCGTTGGCAGAACTCCTTCATCTCAGCAACAGGATTTCCAGCGTTGAGCACAGCACCGCTGACGGCAATGCCATTGATGCCAGTGGCTATAATAGCGGATACATCCTCTGTCAGTATGCCACCAATGGCTACGATGGGCAGACAGATGCCTCTTTGCTTCATTTGTTGTACAATGTGCCGATACCCATTGATGCCCAATATCGGGGATAGCTTCTTCTTGGTGCTTGTAAATCTGAAAGGACCGCAGCCTATGTAGTCTGCGCCTTCGGCATGCAATCTCGTTATGTCGTCTATGGTGTTGGCGGTGCCGCCTATGATGCTGTCATAGCCCAATAAGGTGCGTGCTTGGTGTATAGGCATGTCATTGCGCCCCAGATGCACGCCATCGGCACCTACTGTTTTGGCCAAGTGCACACGGTCGTCAATGATAAAGGTGGCGTCATAGGCAGCGCAAAGAGCCTTTATGCGTTTTGCTTCATCTATAAACTGCTCGTCAGTGGCATCTTTCATGCGCAGCTGTATCCACTGGCAGCCCCCTTCAAGCGCCAATTTCGCTCCTTCCATATAGTTGTGCTGTTCGTTGCAATGCGTGATGAATTGTAATTTTACATGCTGGAGTATCTTTACATAGCTGTCGTCATGTGCGGTGGTATATAAAGGGTTGTGCCCGACAGAGCCGTGTCCATGACCTATTATGATGTCTTTGTTTCGTAATAAGGCACCATTGATGTATTGTACCGCGTGAGCTACGGCGCTGTCAAGTTCTTCGCCCCGTGCCAGGAAAGAAGCAATGGCAGACGACAAGGTGCAGCCTGTACCATGTGTATTCTTTGTATCAATGCTGTCGTGTGCAAATGTTTGCATTAATTTTCCGTCTATGTAAAGCTTGTCTATCTTATGGACACCCTCCAAATGCCCTCCTTTAATAAGAATAGCTTTGCCACCTTTTTGAGCTATCAGTGCTGCAGCTTGGTCCATGTCAGAAGCAGAATGAATATGAATGCCCGACAGTATCTCAGCTTCCGGTACATTGGGCGTAAGCAATGAAGCCAACGGCAGAAGCTGGTTAACAAAAGTATCCATAGCGCTAAGGGCCATCAGAGCATGTCCACTGGTAGATACCATAACAGGGTCTATTACAGTCCAGCGGGGTTGGTGACGGCTAAGGGCGTGGGCTACGGCTTGTATCGTAGGCTCATTGTTGAGCATGCCAATCTTGACTGCATCGACCTTCAGGTCATTCATTACTGCATCTATCTGTGCTTCTACCATATCCGGCGTAACAGTTTGCACTTGATTGACGCCTAAAGTGTTTTGGGCGGTTATGGCAGTAACCACTGAGGCTGCATCTACGCCCAGAGCTGTCATGGTTTTGATGTCTGCTTGCAGACCTGCACCTCCGCAACTGTCAGACCCTGCTATTGTTAGAGCTGTGATGTATCTCATTTTATAGTTCTTTTAATAATGTGTTCAAGAGATAGAGGGTTATGAAAGCTTTGTTGATTATACGAAATGAAAGCATTTGCATATAGGGTACAGACAACAATGCTGTTGCGTTAAAAGCTTTTTGAATGATTTGACATACAACTTCCCTACGGCAGCATTGTCTGCGTCAGGTTCTATGGGTATCATCTCAGCAGCACAACGATGCTGCACCCCCTCTTGTCCTGTTCTTTTATTACTGCAAAGATACTGCAAATTTATTATATATCCAAGCATGCAGACCTATAAGTAGACGCTTGAAACGAATTTTGAGACAGGCTTTCGCCGTAGATAACAGTTTGTTGCATGCTGCTATCTCTGTAAAAATGCGTAACAGATAAAATTGCACACTTTCTTGTTTATTTACAAAAATAAGAATTTTAATGCCTTGAAACTGCCTTAGCTCTGCATGAAATGATGATTGACGTGAAATAACCGCAGTTTCTGTGTGCAAATATAAATGGTTATTGTTCAGTGTATTAGTATTGTAAAGACCGATATTGTGCAGTTTTTATTGGGCATAAAGCAGTGCGTTATTTTTGTAAAGCTATGCTTTAGCTTCGTAAAGCGGTACTTTGACGTTGCAATATCAGTGCTTTTAGAGGGCAAAAACACTGATATTGCCCTCTGAAAACACTGAAGTTGTCAATAAACAGCAGTAAAGAATAATTGAAAGTACTGCTAAGCCATTCAGTTTTTATCTACTTTAAACATTTTGATTGTAAAGATTAATGCTTGCACACTGCGTGAATAAAACCGCTAAAACAAGTGGAGTATGACGGCTGACGGATTGCAAGTAGATGCTTCAAATGAATAGTGTAATTATGAACACCTGCTTAATAAGTGATTGTGAAATAGTCAAAAAAACAAAATAATCAGTAACCTAAGATATTATCTCGATTTAATTACGTAACTTTGCACCCTTAAAACGGAAATTCTTTTTATGAAAAAAAATACGAATAGTACATTCTCGATGATTGCCGACTACGAGGGTGATATCTCAAAACTCCTTAATATAGACTATGCAGGTGAGCTGCCGGTGCTGGCCACCCGCAATTTGGTGCTCTTTCCAGGGGTGGTATCGCCAGTGTTGATAGGTCGTCCTTCAAGTGTCAGTTTAGTGAATAAACTGAAAGACAAGGAGAACGGTGTCTTTGCGGTGTTCTGTCAAAAAGACCCGGAAGTGGAGTCGCCATCGACCGCTGACTTGTTTGAATATGGTGTATATGCCAAGATAGTAAGGGTACTTGAGATGCCTGGTCCTGGCAACAACCTTACTGTGATAGTGCAGGGCATGGGAAAATGCAAGCTGAAAGACATCACAAAGAAGAAACCTTACCTGAAAGGCTTGGTGGAGACAGTGCCGGAAGTTTTGCCCACAGACAAGGATGCAGAGTTTGGAGCTGCGGTGGAAGACCTCAGAAACAATGCAGTAAGCTATGTAAAGCAAAACGACGAGATACCTGATGAGGCTCAGTTTGCCTTGCAGAATATCAATAATAAGGTAATACTGCTGAACTTTATCTGCACCAGTCTGCCTATCAGCATTGTCGACAAGATTGCCTTGCTCAAGATTGACGACATGAAGCAGCGCATCTTTGAGATGCTGAAAGTGCTCAACAAAGAGATGCAGCTGCTCAAGATAAAGCAAGATATTCGTACACGCACCCGCGAAGATATAGATGAGCAGCAGCGTGAATACTTCTTGCAGCAGCAGATAAAGAACATCAAAGAAGAGTTGGGCGGTAATGAAGGATACCCCGAACGCAAAGAATTGATGGAGAAGGCAAGCAAGAAGAACTGGCCTGATGAGGTAGATGCTGTGTTTAAGCGCGAACTGGACAAGCTGGATATACTGAATCCGCAGAGTCCTGAGTTCAGTGTACAGCTAACCTATTTGCAGACAATGGTCAATCTGCCTTGGGGCACCTACACTGAAGACGACCTTAACCTGAAGCGTGCGGAGCGAATATTGAATAAAGACCATTATGGCATGAAGAAGGTGAAAGAGCGTATATTGGAATACATGGCAGTACTCAACCTGCGTAAAGACCTCAAATCGCCCATCATCTGCCTGTATGGCCCTCCAGGAGTGGGTAAAACCAGCTTGGGCAAGAGTATAGCAGAGGCCATGAAGCGCAAGTATGCACGCATATCGTTGGGCGGTTTGCACGATGAGTCTGAGATAAGAGGACACCGCCGCACTTATATCGGCGCCATGCCAGGACGCATCATCAAGAACTTGCAGAAGGTAGGTTCGTCCAATCCGGTGTTTATACTGGACGAGATAGACAAGATAACTCAAAATACGGTAAACGGCGACCCTGCTTCAGCGCTGCTTGAAGTGCTTGACCCTGAGCAGAACTTTGCCTTTCATGACAACTATCTGGATGTGGATTATGACCTGTCAAAGGTGCTCTTTATAGCTACTGCCAACGACTTGAACACTATACCACGTCCTTTGCTCGACCGTATGGAGATAATAGAGGTGAGTGGTTATATTACAGAAGAGAAGGTGGAGATAGCCAAACGACACCTGATACCTAAGGAAAAGGAAAATACAGGGCTGGGCGATGAAAAGCAATTGGCATTCAACAAAGCTGCCATTGAGAAAATTATAGAGCAATATACCAGAGAAAGCGGTGTGAGACAACTGGAGAAGCAGATTAACAAGGCACTTCGAAAGTTGGCTTTTGCTAAAGCGAAAGAAGGTGCATTGCCTTACTATAAGATAACGCCTAACGAGATAGTGGAGTTGCTGGGCAACCCTCCCTTCTACCGCGACATTTACCAAGGCAACAGTTATGCAGGCGTAGTAACGGGCTTGGCATGGACAAGTGTGGGAGGCGAGATACTGTTTATAGAAACAAGCCTGAGCAAGGGCAAAGGTTCCAAGCTGACCTTGACAGGTAATTTGGGCGATGTGATGAAAGAGTCTGCCGTATTGGCTCTGGAATATGTTAAAGCCCATGCGGAAACGCTTCATATAGACTATCGTATCTTTGACCATTGGAACATACATATACATGTGCCTGAAGGGGCTACTCCAAAAGACGGACCATCAGCAGGTATTACAATAGCCACCTCAATAGCTTCGGCTCTGACACAACGCAAGGTAAGAAAGAACACGGCTATGACTGGTGAGATAACGCTGAGAGGTAAAGTGTTGCCCGTAGGAGGTATAAAAGAAAAGATATTGGCAGCCAAGCGTGCAGGAATCACGGATATAGTGATGTGTAAAGACAACAAAAAGGATATAGAAGAGATAGCTCCTGAATATTTGAATGGGGTTAACTTCCATTATGTGGAGAATGTGCAGGATGTGTGGAACTTTGCACTGACGGATGAGTTGGTAGACAATCCTGTAACATTTGATATTGACGATGATAAAGAAAAACAGTGATGAATGAGTTCTGTGGTCTGCTGCGGTTGAACCGTAACAGACCATAGAGCGCATGAAGACACGACAGACAGAAAATATGCAATTTCAACTTCAACACACAGATTCGGCAAGCGATGCCAGAACTGGTATTATAACGACTGACCATGGACAGATAAAGACACCTGTCTTTATGCCTGTAGGAACAGTGGGCAGTGTAAAAGGAGTACACTTTAACGAACTGAAAGAGCAAGTAAAGGCTCAAATCATATTGGGCAACACTTACCATTTGTACCTGCGTCCGGGTTTGGATGTATTGAAAGCGGCAGGTGGTTTGCACAAGTTCAACACATGGGACAGACCTATTTTGACAGATAGTGGTGGTTTTCAGGTGTTTTCGCTTACAGGCATTCGCAAGCTGAAAGAAGAAGGCTGTGAGTTTCGCTCACATATAGACGGCTCAAAACACTTCTTTACGCCAGAAAGCGTGATAGATACAGAGCGCGTGATAGGAGCGGATATCATGATGGCTTTTGACGAGTGCCCTCCAGGACAAAGCGACTATCAGTATGCCAAGAAGAGTCTTATGCTTACCCAGCGATGGCTGGACCGCTGCATCAAACGGATGAACGAAACGCAACCCCTCTATGGATACAGCCAAAGCCTGTTCCCCATCGTACAGGGATGCACCTTTAAAGACCTTAGAAGAGAAGCTGCCAAATATGTAGCAGATAAAGGGGCCGACGGCAATGCCATCGGTGGATTGGCCGTAGGCGAACCTACCGAGGTAATGTATGAGATGATTGAAGTGGTAAACGGGATACTGCCTAAAGACAAACCTCGATACCTGATGGGAGTGGGCACGCCGCAAAACATACTGGAGGCGATAGAGCGAGGCGTGGATATGTTTGACTGCGTAATGCCTACACGCAATGGACGCAACGCCATGTTGTTTACATACAATGGCACCATGAACATGAGAAACAAGAAATGGGAAAACGATTTTTCGCCTATTGACCCTGACGGCTGTGAATATGACAGAATCTATTCCAAGGCTTACTTGCATCACTTGTTCAAGGCTCAAGAGCTGCTGGCCATGCAGATAGCCTCTGTACACAACCTTGCGTTCTATCTTAGACTGGTTACTGACGCACGTATGCATATAGAGGCGGGCGATTTTGTACAGTGGAAAGCATCTGTTATAGACCAGTTGGGCAGGAGAGTGTAGGAAAACAAACAGATTTGTTGAGGCAAAAGCAATATGAAAAATTCTCAAATTAGAAAGTATCTTCAACTGTTAAAGTTGCTTAGAACGCTCAAGAGCCATTTTCATTGGCTTGTGGTTGCTTTGGCATGTATGGGTAGGCATCTGCTTTGGCTGAGGGTCATTAATCCATTCCACTATATAAAGCGGCTGGATTGGTATATCATCAAGAAATTTATTGGTACCTATTTCTTTGCCATCGTATTGATTATCAGTATATCTATTGTATTTGATGTCAACGAAAACTTGGCTAAGTTTGCACAGTATCATGCTCCATTGAGAGGCATCGTTTTTGATTATTACATGAACTTTGTGCCTTATTTTGCAAATCTTTTCAGTCCACTGTTTGTCTTTATTGCTGTTATATTCTTTACTTCCAAGTTGGCAGGCAATTCAGAGATTATTGCCATGTTGGCTGCCGGCATGAGTTTTAAGCGGTTGATGCGGCCTTATATGATTTCGGCTACGTTCATCTCTATACTTACTTTCGTGTTGGGAGCCTATGTAATACCAAAAGGCACAATCGAGATGCAAAACTTCAAGACCATGTATATGAACAAGAAGAAGAATACATCGGCCGATAATGTGCAGTTGCAGGTGGGCAAAGGTGTCATAGCCTATATTCAGCACTATGATGACAACAGAAAATGTGGGTATGGCTTTTGCCTTGACAAGTTTGAAAACAAGAAACTGGTGAGCCATATGACCGCATCGCAAGTGCAATATGACACGATATCTGACTCTAAATATCATTGGAAAGCTACAGGATGGCGTATCAGGCAACTTAGAGGTATGCGTGAGAATATCACCAGTGGATCGGTTAAAGACACGGTGATTATGATGGAGCCTACAGACCTGGTGTTTTCTAAAGGACAGCAAGAGACCTTTACCAGTCCTCAACTGAAAGAATATATCAGTAAGCAGATAGACCGTGGCTCAAGCAATGTAGTACAGTATGAAGTAGAGTATCATAAGCGAATAGCCACCTCTTTTGCCTCTTTCATATTGACAACAATAGGTGTTTCGTTGTCTTCAAGAAAGCGGAAAGGTGGAATGGGCATGTATCTTGGTATCGGCCTGGCATTGAGCTTCGGCTATATTTTGCTGCAAGCAGTGTCGTCTACTTTTGCTATCAATGCCGATACCCCACCTATGTTGGCGGCATGGATGCCTAATATAATATTTACTGTGGTAGCTTACTTCTGTTACCGCAAAGCACCAAATTAATAGAATATGGATTTTTATGATTTAGATTTAAGCGATAATACCCTTGATGCCATTGACGATATGGGATGGACAACATGCACTCCTATTCAGGAGAAATGTATTCCTGAGATATTGGATGGCAGAGACTTGTTGGGTATAGCACAGACAGGTACAGGCAAAACCGCTGCCTATTTGTTGCCAATATTGAGCTTGTTGGATGAAGAAGATTTTCCTGAAGATGCCATCAATTGTGTAATAATGAGTCCTACACGCGAGCTGGCACAACAGATAGATCAGGCTATGCAGGGCTTTTCCTATTATATACCGGGTGTTAGCAGTGTAGCTGTGTATGGTGGCAACGACGGCAATAGATATGAACAGGAAAGCAAAGGTATGAAGATGGGGTGCGACATCGTTATTGCTACCCCAGGCCGACTGATAAGCCACATTACAATGGGAAATGTAGATCTTGGTAAAGTGTCTTTCTTTGTGCTTGATGAGGCTGACAGAATGTTGGATATGGGCTTTTCTGAAGATATCATGTCTATAGCAAAGCTGCTTCCCGACACCTGCCAAACCATTTTGTTCTCGGCTACTATGCCCGACAAGATAGAGAAGCTGGCTAAAACGATACTGAAAAATCCTGCTATTATCAAACTTGCAGTCAATAAGCCGGCAGAGAAGATCAAGCAACTGGCTTATGTATGCCACGAAAACCAAAAGATGGGTGTGCTTCGCACTATCTTCAAAGATAAGCAGCTAAAGCGTATCATCATATTCTCAAGCTCTAAAGTGAAAGTGAAGGAGATAAACAGGGCTTTACACACTTTGCATATTAAAAGTGGAGAGATGCATTCTGACCTTACTCAAGTGGAAAGGGATGAAACCATGTATCAGTTTAAGAGCGGACAGATTGATGTGCTTGTAGCTACTGACATTGTAGCAAGAGGCATTGACATAGATGACATTTCCATGGTCATTAACTATGATGTTCCACACGACTCTGAAGATTATGTTCACCGTATAGGTCGTACGGCACGTGCAGATCACGATGGTACAGCCATTACCTTGGTGAGAGGTAAAGAAGTGGGAAACTTTATGCAGATAGAGAAATTCTTGGGAAAAGAAGTAGAGAAGGTTCCACTTCCAAAGGGATTGGGAAAAGCTCCCGAATATAAGATAATGGGTAAAAAACGTTTCTCAGCTAAAGGAAAACGAATTGAAAACAGTAAGAATAAAGGGCATAAAAGCTATCGAAAAGGTGGCAATAAAGCAAGGAAAGAAAGGCGATAAACGTGCTGTATCAACTGCTGGCAAGGCGACTGTACCAGTTGAGCGCAAAGGAAATGCTCAATAGAAAGCCACTCTGTATTGTCTTGTTAAAAGAGTAAAGAAACGTTGGCGGCTTTTGAGTGGCTGTATCTATTTCTGATAGGATAAAATTTACAAATCTAACTCGCTCTAAATTGGACTTTGAGTGAATATCAAGAAGTTGGGAGTTTGCCTATATTATATAGGTAACAATATGGAAACGAGCGGACTTCTGCTCGTTT
>ERZ808240.236-NODE-236-length-76367-cov-36.952589_pt1 | contig 76367 bp, 61 predicted proteins | sample MGYA00521084_ERZ808240 | MGnify/ENA primary metagenome ERZ808240 (study PRJEB31516, sample SAMN03275571) | gut metagenome | biome: mammalia-associated habitat; material: feces | host: Papio cynocephalus | place: Kenya | collected 2012-08-06 ...
TTGGTATGGTTTTTATAAAATAAAATCATTGTTTGAGACAATATTTTGTAAGTAAATATGGGTAAGAAAATTTTAAACATTCAAGATAGAAGTGCACAGTTTTACATATAGAGAGTAGCCCTCCCGATGAGGCGCAGATGTTCTTGAAGCGTAGCGGAAAGGTTGTCTGCACCTCATCGGGAGGCAAATCCACAACCAGCAATACAAATAACAAAAAAAGGGAGACCGCCGTCTCCCCAAGAGTAGTTACCATGGACAAAGTAGTGTTAAAAAAGCTCATTTATTTTGTGGAACAAGAAAAAAGTATTACTTTTGCAATTGTATTTCTACTATAAAGGAAGATTGGCAGAGTGACCGAATGCGCTGGACTCGAAATCCGGTATACCCCTTTCCGGGTATCGGGGGTTTGAATCCCTCATCTTCCGCAAACCCAAGGTGAATTCATCATGAAAAAAATTTTCACTTCTATACTTTTATTTTTGCTCTTGATGCCTATTCAAGCGCAAAGCGTCTTGACCCCTCAACAGCAATTGGAGGAGGCACAGAAGAAGCTTGAGGAAGCCAAGAAGGCTGTAGAGGAAGCCAAGCAAAAAGCTGAGACCACTAAGAAGAAAGCCGAAGACGAGGCTAAGAAGAAGGCGGCTGAAACAGCCAAGAAGGCTGAGGAAGAAGCTAAGAAGAAGGCGGCAGAGGAGGCAAAAGCCAAGGCTGCGAAAATACAACAGCAGATAAAAGAAGCTGAAGCTGAGACAGCTCGTCTGAAGGCAGAGGCAGAACGACTGAACGCTGAAGCCAACGGTGCCGCCAAGACAACTCAAAAAGTCTCTCCTGCCACGAACAATACAGCCTCACAGAGTTCGGGATGGGCAATTCCTACAGCCACTAAGAAGGAGACGCCGAAGCCTGCCGCACAGGTAAACGGTGTGAAGCTGAAGGAAGACCCAAAATATCTGGAAGGCGCCATCACCACCGACGAAGAGGGCAAGATTGAGTTTACCACAGAGATTGAGGCCCCAGGCAAGAACGCAGCCCAGTTGTATGACTTGGTGTTCGACTACATGAGCGGACTGACACAGGGCAAAGACAGCAAGGCCAGCCGTATGGCTTTGGTGAACAAAGACGAGCACATCATCGCCAACACCATGGACGAATGGCTCGTGTTCAGCAGCTCTTTCATCTCGCTCGACAGGACGGAATGCAAATACAACCTCATCGCCAAGATAACCGACGGCAAGGTGAGTTTGTCAATCAACCATATCATCTACATATATGAGGAAGGTAGACAGACGGGATTCAAGTTGCCCGCCGAAGAGGTGATTACCGACAAGGTGGCCTTGACAAAGAAGAAGAACGATCTGGCTCGTATATTCGGAAAGTTCCGCAAGAAGACCATCGATAGAAAAGACCAAATTTTCAACGAGATAGCCACATTGGTTAAATAAAACAACAAGAAATGACTACAGGAGAAAACACCAGCACCCCCACCAACGAAAAAGGGCTGCGACAGGAAGAGGTTCAGGAGAATCCAAGCTATGCCGTGAAGCCTCATCACCACTATAAAAGGCTGGACTACAGCGACCCTACAAACTTGAGAGTGCGCAACAAGCTGAACACAGTTTTCATCCTTTTGGTGATTATCGGCATCACGCTGTGGTACACTCTGGACACACACACACCCGCCTACATGGTTCTGCTGGTGGGCGTAGTGGTGAAAATCGCCGAAGTATGCATTCGACTATTCAGAAAATGATGGAGAAAAGAAAAGTAATCCTTACGATATCTTTGTTTTGTGCCGCGACATTACCTGTCGTGGCACAAAACGATTTTAGCAATAACGAGGACTCGATGTTTGCGCCCGTGGACAACAGAAACGCGAGAACAGACTCTTTGGGATCGGACAAGGAGATTCCTAAGGGACTGAAGGTGTGGACCATAGACGAGCGCTTCGGCGACCAGCAGGAGGCGCAGGTGGACACCATGCAGCACATGTACATGAACACGCCGTTCACCTCAGGCCTGAGGGGAGAATATAATTCCTTGGGTAATTTGGGCTCTCCACGCATCAACCGCATCTTCATCGACCGACGCCAGGACCAGGGACAGTTCATCTTCGCCCAGCCTTTCGACTGCATCGACATCCCCGTGAGCGATTTCCACTTCACCAACACCTACTCGCCCATCACCAACGTCACGCTGAACAGCTGTGGCAACCGCACCAACGGAGAGGACGACTTCAAGGCCATGTTTGCCGTGAATGCGGGCAAAAGATTGGGCTTGGGATTCAGATTTGACTACAAGTATGGCCGAGGCTACTATGACAACCAGAGCACATCGCACTTCAAGTACACGATGTGGAGTTCCTACCTGGGCGACCGATACCAGGCTCACCTGCTGTTCTCTACCCTTCACCAGAAAGCAGCGGAGAACGGCGGCATAACCAACGACGACTACGTCAAGCACCCAGAACTCTTCGACGACACTTATGCCGAGAACGAGATTCCCACCGTGCTACAGCAGAACTGGAACAGAAACAACAGCATACACGTGTTCTTCAACCACAGGTACAACGTGGGATTCAACAGAAAGGTGCGCATGACCGACGAGGAAATCAAGGCGAAAAAATTCGCCATGGCCTCGAAGAAGGAGAATGCCGACGAGGAGGCCAAGGAAGATGCACGAAAAAAGGCGCGCAAGGAGGGCAAGAAGTTCGACGAGGACACCTACGGAAAGACACCAAAGTATGCCGGACGCCCTGACGACGCAAAGATTGCCGGCGACGAGCCTGCAGCCGACAAGAAGGACAAGAAGTCGACCGAACGCATCACCGTGAACGGCAAGAGCGCAGCCGACAGCATCATGGCACAGGAAAAGAAAGCGGCACAGGACACGGCATGGATGAAAAACGAATACGTGCCGGTGACAAGCTTCATCCACACTTTGAAGTTTGACAACTACAGCCGTACCTATATCGCCTATCAGACTCCCGCCGACTACTACCTGAACGAGTACTACACGGCGGGTAAGTACCAGGGCGACTCCATCTACGACAACACGAAGCACTGGGAGATGAAGAACACCTTGGCTCTGGCTACCTTGGAGGGATTCAGCAAATGGGCAAAGGCGGGGCTGAAGGCTTTTGTGAGCTACGACCTGAGACACTTCGAACTGCCCGACACCGAGGGAGGAGTGACGAAATACAACGAGCACTCGGTAAGCGTGGGCGGACAGTTGAGCAAACGACAGGGCAAGCTACTGCACTACAATGCCGTGGCAGAGATTGGTGTGGCAGGCGAGGATGCCGGCACACTGGCAGTAGACGGCGACGTGGACGTGAACATCCCGTTCCTGGGCGACACGCTGTCGGTTATCGGAAGCGCTTTCTTCCACAGAGAAACTCCTTCGTTCTACTTCCGCAAATACCACGGCCGCCACTTCTGGTGGGAGAACAACCTCGACAAGATTATCCATACCCGAATAATGGGCACGCTGAAGTTTGACAAGACAAAGACAAAGTTCAGAGTGGCTGTGGACGAGATAAAGAACTATGCCTATCTGAGCCAAAGCTACAACATGACAGACAACAACCAAGCGGCACGTACCGGAGTGGTCGTGACCGCCATGCAGAGCAACAGTCCGGTGAACCTGTTGACTGCACAGTTATTCCAGGACGTGAGATGGGGCATTCTGAACTGGGAGAACGTCATCACCTACCAGCACTCAAGTAAGACAGACGTGATTCCTGTGCCAGCCCTCAACGTATACAGCAACTTGTATCTGAAGTTCCCTGTGGTGAAGGTACTAAACATCGACCTTGGTGCCGACGTGAGATACTTTACGAGCTACGAGGCTCCAGACTATTCGCCTGCACTGAGCCAGTATACGGTACAAGGGAACGGAGACAAGAACGTGAAGGTGGGCAACTACCCCATTGTGAACGTATACGCCAATGTGCACATCAAGCACACGCGTTTCTTCGTGATGATGACTCATGTCAACAAGGGTTCGGGCGACAAGAACTATTTTCTTGTGCCTCATTATCCACTCAATGGCAGCGTGTTCAGGTTCGGAGTCAGCTGGAACTTCTTTAATTAACATATTAAACATACAACATTCAACTCTCGACATTAACTATTGATGGTTACGACAAATTCTACAAAGGCTTGGTTTTTGGCAGCACGTCCCAAGACGCTGTCGGCTGCGGCAGTACCCGTCTTGATAGCCATCGCTTTCGCCATGCGCGACTGCCATCTGATAGAAATTGAAGGCAATGCGGCGCAGCCTCGCATCGTGCTTGTACCATCCATTCTTTGCATACTCTTCGCATGGGTGATGCAGATAGACTCTAATTTCGTGAATGATTATTTCGATTTTAAAAAAGGAAATGACGACGAGACGAGACTTGGCCCCAAAAGGGCATGTGCGGAAGGATGGATAACGGAACGTGCCATGAAAATAGGTATTATCGTGACCACACTCTTGGGAAGCGCCATCGGTCTTCCACTTGTCTTCTACGGAGGAACGGCCATGATTTGGGTGGGCATAGCCTGCGTGGCTTTCTGCTTTCTTTATACCACCACATTCAGCTACCACGGCATGGGAGACATTCTGGTGTTGCTGTTCTTTGGCATCGTACCCGTCTGCTGCACCTATTATGTCATCATGCCCGAGGGATACAAAACGATAAGTACAGAGGCCATACTCGCCTCCATCTCCTGCGGACTGGTGGTGGACACACTCCTGGTGGTGAACAACTTCCGCGACAGAGACAACGACAGAAAGGCTGGGAAACGGACGCTCATTGTCAAGCTCGTCGACAAATGGGGAGAAAGAAGTGCACTGTGGCTCTACTTGCTCCTGGGATACGCTCCCACCGCCATCATGTTGGGAATAAGCGTCTACGATTCCGCCGTGCTCGGCACATCTACCATCGCCCTTCCTCTCTATGCCGCCTATGCCATCATGCATCAAACGACCTACCGACAGATGAAGTCCATCTACCACGGCAGGGAGCTCAACATAGTGTTGGGAGGCACAGCCCGCAACATATTCATCTTTGGGCTAATAGTTTTCCTGACCACTGTCATGGGCTTTGCAGCAAACGTTTAATTGGAGGAAAATAAGCTATGATACAACAAGTAAGCATGGAAATCATGGAATTCGTGGAAAGGCAGATCCTTCCAAAATACACAACTTTCGGAGAAAGCCATGGCTTAAGACACGTCAACAGGGTGATAAAGAACTCTTTGCAGCTGGCACGTATCACGGGGGCTGACATCAACATGGTGTATGTCACCGCAGCTTACCACGACCTCGGAATGATAGGTCCAAGGGCAATCCACCACCTTACGAGTGGAAAGATTCTCATGGCAGATGCCAGACTAAAAAAGTGGTTCACCAACGACCAAATCAAGATTATGAAAGAGGCGGTGGAAGACCACAGGGCTTCGTCAAGCCGCCAGCCAAGGAGCATCTATGGAAAAATCGTGGCGGAAGCCGACCGCGACATCGATACCAACGAAATCTTTCTGCGTTCCATTCTCTATGCCAGGGAAAACAACCCGGGAAAAGACAAAGAACAGATTTGGGAACTCTTCGCCCACCACATGGACGAGAAATACTCGACGCATGGATACATCAAACTATGGATTCCCAACTCTCCCAACGAGAAGAAACTAAAACAGCTGCGCGACATCATCGAGGACAAAGCGCACCTAAGGAAAGAATACGACAAGATTTATGACAACATGGAGAGTTGAAGAAGACCCCTTTCTGAAGTTTAGGAGTTACGACAAATGTAGCGAAAATATCTCGTCTTAACTCCTTAGCGACCGAAAGGAGAGCGATAACTCCTTGCCCCTAAATAACTTCTCAACAAATTTTCGTCCTAAATAGTTACTATTTCAATTAAAATTAGTAACTTTGCACACAAATATAAGAACAAAAAAGATTAGGATGAAAAGAATGTTAATTATGCTGCAATTACTGATACTCGTGGTAATTGCACAAGCGCAAATGCTTAGCCCCGTAAAATTCACAAGTCAACTGAAAACAAACGGAACGGCTGAGGCAGAGATTATTTTCAGCGGAAAGATTCAACCAGGATGGCATGTTTACTCCACAGGATTGGGCAACGACGGACCTATCTCGGCAACTTTCAACGTCAGCAAGCTGGAAGGAGTGGAACTCGTGGGCAAACTACAGGCACGAGGCAACGAGGTTTCTAAATACGACAATATGTTTGGTATGAAACTACGCTTCTTCGAAGGAAGCGCCACTTTCGTGCAGAAGATAAAATTCACTTCCGCTAAGTATTTTATCGACGCATACTTGGAGTATGGAGCCTGCAACGACCAGAGCTGCCTGCCGCCTTCTGAGGTAAACTTTAAGCACTCGGGCAAGGCACCCGCCATAGACAGCAAGGCTGCCCAGGAAGCCAAGACCGCCAACAAGCAGGATGCCGCACTGACAGCCAAGGCAAAAGCCGACTCCATCGCCATGGCACAGGCTGTCATGACAGACACAACACAGAACGCTGTGGACAGTGCTTCCCTGGCACAAGCAGCCAAGCAACTCGACACTAAGGCACTATGGCAGCCAGTGGTGAAAGAGCTACAGGCATTCGGCGGAGCCAGCGACATTGCCAACCATTCTCTCATCTACATATTCCTGATGGGACTGGTAGGTGGTCTTCTGGCTTTGGTCATGCCATGTATCTGGCCTATCATTCCTATGACGGTAAGCTTTTTCCTGAAACGTGCCAAGGACGACAAGAAAAAGGGTGTACGCGATGCCTGCACCTATGGTCTGAGCATCGTGGTAATCTATCTTACATTAGGACTCGCCGTGACAGCCATCGCTGGTCCAAGCACACTCAACGCACTGTCTACCAGTGCCGTATTCAATATCATTCTCTTTGTGCTCTTGGCAGTATTCGCCTTTTCTTTCTTCGGATGGTTTGAAATCAAACTGCCCGATCGCTGGGGCAACGCAGTAGATAACAAGGCATCAAGCACTACAGGATTGATTTCCATCTTCTTGATGGCTTTCACCCTTGTATTGGTATCCTTCTCCTGCACTGCTCCTATCATCGGACTGTTGCTGGTCCAGACGGTGACATCGGGTGACTGGCTGGCTCCTACCGTAGGCATGCTGGGATTTGCATTGGCCCTCGCCCTACCCTTCACCCTCTTTGCCCTTTTCCCCTCTTGGCTCAAGTCGGCTCCAAAGTCGGGCTCATGGATGGAAACCATCAAGATTGTATTGGGATTCATCGAGCTGGCTTTCTCGCTGAAATTCCTCTCAGTGGCAGACTTGGCTTACGGATGGCACATTCTGGACCGCGAGGTGTTCCTGTCGCTCTGGATTGTCATCTTCGCCGCCTTGGGTCTCTATCTCATCGGCAAGCTGAAGTTTCAGGTAGATGCCATCGGAGGCGAGATGGACAAGCCTATGCCTGTGCCTTGCATCATGTTGGGTTTGTGCTCACTGGCTTTCTCCGTATATATGGTTCCAGGACTATGGGGAGCTCCATGCAAGGCAGTGAGTGCCTTCGCTCCCCCTATCAATACGCAAGACTTCAATCTGAACACCAAGACCGTGGAACCAGCCTACAAAGACTACGAGATGGGCATGGCTGCAGCCAAGGCTGAGGGAAAGCCTGTACTGATAGACTTCACGGGATTCGGTTGTGTGAACTGCCGAAAGATGGAAGCTTCGGTATGGACAGACCCCAACGTGGCAGACAAGTTGACCAAAGACTATGTGCTCATCTCGCTCTACGTTGACGACAAGACCCCATTGCCACAACCCATGGAGGTAACCTTCAACGGCGAGAAGCGCACCCTGCGCACCATCGGGGACAAGTGGAGCTACCTGCAGGCAAGCAAGTTTGGTGCCAACGCACAGCCTTTCTATGTGGCTGTGGACAACGAAGGCAAGCCTTTGACGGCGGCTTTCAGCTTTAAGGAAGACGTAAACGCATATCTCGAATTCTTGAACAAGGGACTCGACAACTACAGAAAATAAAACTCGAGTAAAAAACATAAAAATTATGAACAGTAGAAAAGAAATTCCCGTCCTGTTGCTTACAGGCTATTTAGGCAGTGGAAAAACGACACTACTCAACAAGATTTTGGCTAATCAAAAAGGCATCAAGTTTGCCGTCATCGTCAACGATATCGGCGAGGTGAACATCGATGCCGCCCTCATAGAACAAGGGGGTGTGGTAGGAAAGAAAGACAACTCGCTCGTGGCATTGCAAAACGGATGCATCTGCTGTACGCTGAAGATGGACCTCGTGGAACAGCTCAAGGAAATCGTTGACATGAAAAAATTTGACTACATCGTCATCGAAGCAAGCGGAATCTGCGAACCTGCACCTATCGCACAGACCATCTGCTCGATTCCTACTCTCGGCCCACAATATATAAAGAACGGTGTACTGAGACTCGATAGTATTGTAACCGTGGTAGACGCACTACGCATGAAAGACGAGTTTGCCGGTGGAGACGACCTGATGAAGGACAACATCGACGAAGAAGACTTGGCTTCGCTCGTCATCCAACAGATAGAGTTCTGCAACATCATCCTGCTCAACAAGGCCGCAGAGGTGGAACCTAAAGTCCTCGACAAACTGAAGCATGTCATAAGAGCCATACAGCCGAAGGCAGAAATATTTGAATGCAACTATGGCGATGTTGATCTCGACAAGATTATCAACACACATAAGTTCGACTGGGAAACCGTGGCTACATCGGCAGGATGGATTCAAGAGATTGAGACCGAACGCAACCAAGACCACCACGATGAAGGCGATGATGATGAGCACGATCATCATCACGACCATGATGGCGATGTGCACGACCACCACCATCACGACCACCATCACCACGACGATGAGGGAGAAGCTGAGGAATATGGCATCGGCACATTCGTATACTACAGCCGCAAACCTTTCGACTTGGGACTCTTCGACGACTTCGTTGCTCGCAAATGGCCGCGCAATGTGGTAAGAGCCAAGGGCATCTGCTACTTCGCCGACGAAAGAGACATGTGCTACGTGTTCGAGCAGGCTGGAAGACAGAAGACCGTGAAGCAAGCTGGACAATGGATTGCCACCATGCCTAAAGAGCAACTCGACGAACTGTTGGCACGTGAAGAACAACTGCGAAAGGAATGGGACGACAAGGTGGGCGACCGAATGGTAAAAATAGTTTTCATCGGCCAGCATCTGCAAAAAGAGGCTATCTGCAAGGAATTGGACAAATGCTTAGTAGAATAATACTCCTATAAGATAAGACACAGCATAAACGCTATAAATACGCAACAAAAGAAACAGCATGAAGATTGATTTTAGACCAGCTTTCATGAAAGACTTTGACGGTTGCTGGAAGGTCGTCAACGAAGCCAGAGACCAAATGATTAAGTCGGGACGGCATCAGTGGACAGAAGAATATCCTGCCCGTAAGGACATTCTGGCCGACATTAACAACGGGAATGCCTATGTGCTCACCGTGGCTGACCAGATTGCCGTCTATGGGGCTGTGGCACTGAACGGAGAACCTACCTACGAACTGCTCGACGGAAAATGGCTGACCTATGGCAACTATTATGTCATACACAGATTCGCCACACTACCCGAACTGCAGAGAGAGGGATACGCACGCATTTTCATCAACAAGGTATGTAGCCTATGCGAAGTGGAGCGCGTACCCAGCATAAAAGTGGATACCAACTATGACAACTTGCCCATGGTAAGCCTGCTCTCATCAATGGGATTCTGTCTGTGCGGGCAGGTGAGCTATGGCGAGAGAGGATTGCGTTTTGCCTTTGAGAAGCGGACTATAGATTCTAAAGGGCAAGGATAACAATACAGGACACTATACTATGATCAGCAAGAACAAAATAAAATACATACGGTCGCTCGAGCTAAAGAAAAACCGCAACAAAGAAGGCAAGTTCGTAGCTGAGGGACACAAGGTGGTGGATGACCTGTTGATGCTGCAGCCTGCTTCGCTAATCGTAGCCACGGAAGAATGGCTGAAAGACAAAAGAATCGATGAAAGGACGGAGGTACTGATTGCGAGCGAGGATGAACTCAGAAAGGTGAGTTTCCTGCAACACCCACAGCAGGTACTCGCAGTCTTCGACCAGATGGAGAACAGAAACTTCGCTTCTGCCGACGTGACCCCCAATCGCCTGAATCTTGCTCTCGACGGAGTACAAGACCCTGGCAACTTGGGAACCATCATCCGCATTGCCGATTGGTTTGGCATAGAGAGCATATACTGCTCGCCCGATACAGCCGATGTATACAATCCCAAGGTGGTACAGGCCACCATGGGAAGCATCGCCAGAGTGAAGGTTATGTATGGTGACCTAACAGCACTTTTCGCCACGTTGCCAGACAACGTTCCTGTATACGGAACCTTGCTTGATGGCGAGGATATCTACAATCAACAGCTCGACAACAAAGGATTTATCGTAATGGGAAACGAGGGAAAAGGCATCTCGCCAGAACTCATCAAAAGTGTGAACAGAAAGTTACTCATACCCAATTTTCCCTTAGGAAGACCTACTGCCGACAGTCTGAATGTAGCGATCGCAACAGCCATCGCTTGTTCGGAATTCAGAAGGCAAGGTAGAAAACAAGGAAACCGAAAGTAAAGGTAAACAAGAAAAGAAGGAGAAAATATGAAGATAAATGATTTAATGAAGCATCGCAGTGTAACCTCCTGCATGAAAGAAGCTTACTGCCTGATGTCAAATAATACTACAGAACTTCTGAAAAGTACATGGTGGGCTTTTGTGACCTATGCTTTCATGTTGGCTTTCATGATTTATCTGCGTACCCCCAACAAAACACTTCACGATTGGGGCGAGGAAAACATGATGCTGTCATTCTGCTTGCAGACGATAGTATACTTAGGCGCCATCATAGCCGCGTTCCTGACAGGAGCTACCGTATGGTGCTGGATTACCGACAAGCCTTTCGTCTGCATATTGAAACGCAGCATCACGATGTATCTTCTTTCTGGCATCGCAAGCATCGTTGTGGTATTTGTAGCCACCATAGCTTTCGCTGGTGTTTCTCTCATGACAGGGAACACTGCCACAGTAGATTCACCTTCGCTTACTACCCTCCTGCTCTATGCGCTCACCATAGCCATAGCCATCGTTCTATATATGGTGGCATGCCTACCCTTTGCTTACATGTCGCCAAGATATATACTGTTGGAAAATGGGGAGAAATTCAGACTCTGGAAATCATTCAAATGTGGTATCCGCAACATGGGTTCCATTTTCAAGTTGGGCATCTTGGGCTTTCTCGTCATCTTGGTAACAAGCATTCCTATATACATGCCTTTGTCGTTCCTAATTGGCGCACAGGTAACAGCACAGTTAGGTACACTTGAAGGAGACACTGTAGGAATCCCCTCCTACTTCACTTTTCTCTTCATCGCAACGACAACACTCCTACTATTCGTATTCACCTATATCACACATTGGCTACTTATCTCATACGTCTACCTTTATGGTAGCATAGAAAATGACGAGATGAAAAAAGCCGAATTGCGCAAAAAGGAGAAAGAGGAAAATATCAAAGAGTGATCCCATTCGCACAAGAAGAGTAACCATTCAATATTAAAAACAGACATGAAACAAACCAGACTGCTATTCATCGACCGCGACGGAACCTTAATTCAGGAGCCAGAAGATGAGCAAATCGACAGTTTCGAGAAACTCGTCTTCACAAAGGGCGTGATGAGAAACCTCAGTTTCATAGCCCAACACACAGACTACCAGTTCGTCATGGTAAGCAATCAAGACGGGCTGGGCACCGCCTCTTTCCCAGAAGAGACCTTTTGGCCTGTGCACAAATTCATCATCCAGACTTTGGAAAGTGAAGGAGTACATTTTAAGGAGCAATTGATAGACCGACATTTTCTCGAGGACAACTCACCCATGAGAAAGCCTGGTACAGGTATGCTTGCCCACTATATCAACAACTCAGAATACGACCTGGCAAACAGCTATGTCATCGGCGACCGTGAGACAGACGCTAAACTGGCTGAGAACTTGGGCTGCAAGAGCCTCATATTAGGGAAGGACGGTCTGGACTGGGACAAGATAGCCGAGATACTTTTCGCCGGTGACCGTATCGCAGAGGTGAAACGCACCACCAAGGAAACAGACATATACATTAAGGTGAACCTCGACGGTGCGGGGCTTTGCGATATTGACACAGGATTGGGATTCTTTGACCATATGCTGGAACAGATAGGAAAACACGGCACGATGGACCTCACTATACATACGAAGGGCGACCTCTATGTAGACGAGCACCACACCATCGAGGACACGGGAATCGCATTGGGAGAATGCTTACAGCAAGCCTTAAGCAACAAGAGAGGTATAGAAAGATATGGCTACTGTCTGCCCATGGACGATTGTCTCTGTCAAGTAGCACTCGACTTTGGTGGAAGGCCCTGGCTCGTATGGAATGCCGAGTTCCATCGCGAGAAAATAGGCGAAATGCCAACCGAGATGTTCAAACACTTCTTCAAGAGTCTGAGCGACGCTGCCAAGATGAACCTCAACATCAAGGCTGAAGGCGCGAACGAACACCACAAAATAGAAGGTATCTTCAAGGCTCTCGCACGATCACTCAAGATGGCTGTTAAACGTGACATTTATCACTTCGAACTGCCTTCGTCAAAGGGTATGTTGTAAAAAGTAAGAAACTATAGAAAAGATTGCTGTGAAAAAATGCCAAAAAATTTGGCAACATCGGAAGAAAGCAGTACCTTTGCAAAAACATAAGGGTCGTTCGGTTAGATTGGGATACTCATCACATTACAAATTATGAAACCGAGAAGACTTCTCTTGCCTATGGCGGGCCACAAATAAGCCGGACTTTGTTCGGAGAAGCTGCAAAGCCAGTGGATTACAAAAGCAGGGGGCTCTCAAACTTATTGCTAAGTTCGGAGTTTCATCACATCATCGGGCGACCCTTTTCTTTTTATTCATATCATAGAAAATTTCAACATCATTTTATCAAAATATAATATCGACATCACATCATGTTTAGCGGAATCATAGAAAACGTGGCTACCATCGTGGCCGTGAAAAGGGACAAAGAGAATATCGACTTCACATTGAGATGTCCATTTGCAAGCGAACTGAGCATCGACCAAAGCGTGGCTCACAATGGAGTATGCCTTACTGTCGTGGCCTTGGAAGATGGTACCTATACCGTTACAGCCATGAAGGAAACCCTCGACCGCACCAACCTCGGATTGCTGAAAGTTGGCGACAAGGTGAACGTGGAACGTTCCATGATGCTCAACGACAGATTGGACGGACATATCGTACAAGGGCACGTGGACGAGACAGCCAAATGTATTGACAAACGCGATGCAAATGGTTCTACTTACTATACTTTCGAATACAAACTCGACCTCGAGATGGCTCGAAAGGGTTATTTTACCGTAGACAAGGGTTCTGTCACTGTCAATGGTGTTTCGCTAACCGTTTGTAACCCTACCGACAACACCTTCACCGTGGCTATCATTCCCTACACACACGACCATACCAACTTCTGCCATATGGAAGTGGGAACTGTCGTCAATATCGAGTTCGATATACTGGGCAAATACATCGCCCGACTTCAGGCTGTGTCGCAAGATAAATAAGGCTTAGTCCACCCGAATAAAAGAGAATCGAGTAGGAGGTAAACACTAATCATAGGTGTTTATCTCCTACTTTCATGTTTACCGACCTCTCACACCACCGTACATGCGCTTCCTCATACGGAGGTTCCTTTTTGGGGTGCCATTCGAGATATGAACCCATCAGCGTTGGATAGCCCGCATCTCGCAACCTCTGCGACGAAGCGACAAGGTGCATTATCGGCGAGCCACTGACTCTCTAAAATCCCTTGACATCACCCATCTTCTTGCATCATATTTGTTGATGCCACATCGTATGAGGTTCTTTATCCTTGTCTTCGGGAGTTTCCAAGCTTTCCATATACACATTCGTATCCGACACCACAGCCAACTGTCGGTAGCCATAAGCAAGCGTTTCATGTATGATACGACTGTCTTTTCCTTGTTCACTTTCAGATATAGTTCACCTTCTATGAATCGGGTTATGGACTCCTTACACGCATGGCTGCACGCTTGGACTTGCAAAATATCATCGAGTCATCGACGTAGCGCACAAATGGAAGTCATCGGCGTTCGAGTTCCTTGTCCAACTCGTTGAGCATGATGTTGCTCAGCAACGAACTCAATGGTCCACCTTGTGGTGTGCCCTCCTCGCTCGCCTCGAAGACACCTTTGTTCATTACACCGCTTCGAAGATATTTGTGTATCAGACTCACCACCCTGCCGTCCGTTATCGTGCGGCTGAGGATTTCTATGAACTTGCTGTGGGCAGCACTTGACTTCCGACAAGTTTTTCTGCATTCTTCCCCTCATAAGGTACGTTTCCATTACTATCGTTATATAGGTTCTGCCCTTCGTGGAGCGTTATCGAGAACTCCACTACTATGGCATCTACTGACTTCTCACGGCAAGCTTTACTCCATGGATTTTGCAAAGAAACTAATCCCCATGTCCGTGAGACCCCAATAGTTAAGCATGTTGTCTTTCCATCTTATACCCACTTGATTTACTACTTGCAGTTCCGAGTAGTTATTGGACTTTGACTCCTTTTGCAGCCTTATCCCAGCAAGCAGCCTTATATCAAGTTTCTGTACGTTGGGGCAGATGTTTGCCACTGACTCCTTTCAGATTCCGCGTCACCACGGACACCCTTGTCTCTCTGGCTGGACGATTCCCACTACTAGGGCTCGTTAGGGACTTGCACCCATTAGACAACACACATGCTAGTCAAACCAAAAGCATGATGCCTGTCGTGGATTAAGACAGGCTTCATTATTAATATATAGCATTAACATATAACGTAGGGAGTGGCAACTTCTATAACAATCCTAAGTACAACAATAAAACTCTCTACACAATAATTCTGGTCTTGTGATAGTTCTCTCGGAACTCTGTAGGCGAGCAACCTTTCTTTTTTTTAAAGATACGGTTGAAATTGCTGAGATTATTGAAACCACAATCGAAACCAATCTCACTAATCGACTTGGAAGTATCCACCAGCATACGGGCAGCAAACCCCAAACGCAAATCGATGATATACTCGCTGATATTGCGACCTGTATGCAGCTTGAAGAATCGACTGAAAGCACTCGGACTCATGCCCGCCAAGTCGGCAAGCATCGGCAAGCGTAGCTCGTCCATATAATTTTTGGATATATAGTTCTTTACTTTCAGAATGCGACGACTGTCGTCCTCTACCGTCACCTTGGCATAACTACTGGAAGCCAACGTGCGGGCATTGTCACATCGTGACAGTTCGTAGAGTATGGTAAGAAACTGCTGTACGGCATAAAATCCGTCTGTGACGCTACTGAGTGTGTCAAGAAGTCCGTAGACTTTCATGATAGCCTTCATGGGAAACACCAAGCCCTTGCGTGCCTCCTGCATCATACGGGTAATGCCAGAATAAGGATTGCGACCAAAGAGCGTCTCGTCGCCCATACTGAAGTCAAACTGTATGGTTATCTCGCGGATATCCTCGCTGGTGCACTCATTTTGTTCCCATACATGTTCCAGCTCGGCAGAGGTAATGAGACAAAGGTCATACTCGCCGATAATCTCCTGTGAATCGCCTACAATACGACGCACACCTTTCGCATTCTCCACAAAGTTGAGTTCAAAGACTGAGTGATTGTGAATGGGATAAGTAAACTCCTTTTTGTGTCTGTCGGCAATGTAAAGTACGTCCTTCCCCATCAAAGGCGTGATTTCATGAATGATTCTTCTTTCTTCTGGCATAATAATAGATTGAGATTCTAAGTGCAGTAACATTGGATGAAGTTCGAGTCTGATGTTGCGAGACACACCACACATGTAGTCGTAGCAACATCAGACTGTGCTTTGATATACCACTCGCCTAAATGCGAAGATCTTTCAGTATGTCGCTCATCTTCTGTTTAGTGGCAATACGAGTGGAAACCAACGGCAGGCGCAGTTCGTTCTCGATAAAGCCCATATCGTTGAGCAGCGCTTTTACACCAGCTGGATTGCCATCAACAAAAAGCAGACTGTACAGTTCGGTAAAGGCATGGTGTATCTTGCGTGCAGGTCCATACTCGCCCCGGAACTCGAGACGTATCATGCGACTGAAAGCCTTGGGAAGAGCATTCCCGATAACCGAGATAACTCCAGCAGCCCCACTTGCCACCATGGAGAAAGTAAGGGCATCGTCACCACTAATCACATCAAAGTTTTCTGGCTTGTTCTTGATAATCTCATCCACCTGCTCCAAACTTCCGCTTGCTTCCTTAACGGCTACGACATTGGGAAAATCACGAGCGATGCGACAGGTCGTCTCTGGCTTCATATTAACACCCGTACGGCCAGGTACATTATAGAGAACAATGGGCAACGGACTGGCCTGAGCAATGGCCTTGAAGTGTTGATAAAGTCCTTCCTGAGAAGGCTTGTTGTAATAAGGACAAATGCTCAAGATACCATCAATACCACTCCAATCGGCAGACTTGATTTCCTCTACCACGGCGGCAGTATTGTTTCCACCGCAATATTTCAATATCTTAACTCGTCCATGGTTCACCTCTTTCACCAACTCGGTAATATTATTTTTCTCTTCCAAGGTGAGACAAGGAGCTTCACCTGTAGTTGCAAGGATGCAGAGAAAATCTGCGCCATTGTCTATTTGGAACTCAACCAGTTTCTTCAGCGACTGATAGTCAACTGTTCCGTCGGTTTTGAATGGGGTAATCAGGGCTATACCTAAGCCTTTGAATATATTCTGTGCCATAATCTATTAATACAATATCAATGGCAAAAATACAATTTTATTGTCAATTTGCAAAACAAATTTGTATTTTTCTTTCAAGATTGTATCATTTCACAAAATATTCAGTACTATTTTCGCATATTTCGTTGTTTTTTATTAATTTTGCAGACAATAGAGATTAAAAACGCATGTGGAGAAATTCAAGGGCAGCAAAATGAGATACTTTATTTTCTTCGGTTACGACGGAACCAATTATCATGGTTGGCAGATTCAACCCAACGCCAACTCCATACAGCAGGAATTGCAAAAGGCACTGTCTATATTGTTACGACGCAACATTGAGGTGGTTGGGGCAGGACGAACAGATACCGGAGTGCATGCCAGAAATATGGCAGCCCACTTCGACTGGGAAGGAGAAGAGCTTGACACCAAACAGCTCATCTATCGCCTGAACCGCATTCTGCCAAGAGACATTGCCGTAAAAGGCATCAAACAGGTAGCCGACAACATGCATGCACGCTTCTCTGCCACTTCGCGTACCTATCATTATTACATACATACGTGCAAGGATCCATTTGAGCGTCATTACTCGTTACAGATGAACTTTCCGCTCGACTTCGACAAGATGAACCAGGCGGCAAGCCACTTTCTACACCATAAAGATTATGCTGCCTTTTGCAAAGCGGGAGGCGACAACAAGACGACCATCTGCGAGGTGACAGAAGCCAAATGGATACAGACCTCGCCCTCTTCCTGGCACTTCAAGATAACAGCCAACCGATTCCTTCGCAACATGGTGCGTGCCGTAGTGGGCACACTAATCGATGTGGGCAGAGGGAAAATAAGCGAAAGCCAGTTTCTCGACATTCTGAACAACGGAACACGCAGCGATGCTGGCGAAAGCATGCCGGGACACGCCCTCTTTTTGGAAGAGGTGAAATACGACTTGTAAAGACAAAAGAATACACGATATCATATGTGGTTAATTTTAGCATTTCTCTCAGCCACCTTGCTGGGATTTTATGATGCCTTCAAGAAAAAGGCACTTTCAGGTAACGCAGTTATTCCTGTACTGTTTCTCAACACACTCTTCTCGTCGCTCATCTTCGTTCCTTTCATCGTGACAAGTTATACCACAAGTGCACTCGATGGAACGATATTCCACGTGGCAACAGGTGGATGGGAAGTACACAAGTACATCATTCTGAAAAGCTTTATCGTGCTGAGCAGCTGGACTTTCGGATACTTTGGGATGAAGCATCTTCCGCTTACCATTGTGGGACCTATCAATGCCACACGGCCTGTGATGACACTTGTGGGAGCCATGCTGGTTTACAGCGAGGTGCTGAACCTATACCAATGGATAGGTGTCATCTTAGCGGTAGTCTCATTCTTCATGCTCTCTAAGAGCGGGAAAAAAGAAGGTATCGACTTCAAGCACGACAAATGGATATACTTCATCGTCCTGGCCGCTGTACTGGGTGCCATCAGCGGACTGTACGACAAATATCTCATGGCTCCACCAGAGAACGGAGGCGTGGGTATCGACCGTATGATTGTGCAGAGCTGGTACAACATCTACCAACTGGGGTTGATGGGAATCATGATGATAGTACTTTGGTGGCCAGCACGCCATAAAACAACACCTTTTCGCTGGCATTGGTCCATCATCTTTATCAGCATCTTCCTAAGTGCCGCCGACTTTGTGTACTTCTATGCGCTGAGTCTGCCAGGAGCCATGATCAGCATCGTTAGCATGGTGAGACGCGGAAGCGTCATCGTCAGTTTTCTCTTCGGAGCAGCCATCTTCCACGAAAAGAACCTCAAAGCCAAGTTCGTCGACCTGTTGCTGGTGCTCATCGGTATGCTCTTCTTATACTTCGGAAGCAAGTAGTTGTAGTAAAAGAAAAAAACGAAGCCAGCTTCGTTGGCCATCGCAAGTATCTTCGTTGACGAACGCAAGTATCTTCGTTGACGAACGAAGGCGGCTTCGTTTTTCAGCTTGCCAGGAAATAAATACCGGCCAAAATGGCAAGCACGATGACAGCTACAACTGTCTTGAACAAGCAGGTAGCAACTTTCTTCACTATTAGGAAACCCACAATCAGCACGATGAGAGCAAAAACGTAATATTCAAAATGATTCATGTCTTTTCTTTAGATGTTATGATTTCAAAGCTCGGCGAAATTCTGATGGGATAGGAGTTTCAAACTCCATAGGCTGATGCGTAACGGGATGATAGAAGCAAAGCACATAGGCATGCAGGCACAATCGATGGCAAGGATCATCTCCATTTCCATATTTGATGTCGCCACATACGGGATGCCCCATGTCTGCCGTATGCACTCGAATCTGGTTCTTACGACCAGTCTCCAGTTTAAATTCCACAAGTGAATAATCGGTTGAACGCTGAAGTGTATGAAAGTGAGTGACAGCATATTTACCGCCATTGTCCGTATCACTACTATAAGTGATATACGCCTTGTTGTCCTTCAGCCAGTTGGCAACCGTTCCTTCATCTTCCTCCATCTCGCCCGACACCAAAGCTACATAACGGCGGTCGTACACATTGTGATGCCAATCATCCTCTAAGACAAGTTCCGTCTGTTTGTCCTTGGCATAAATCATCAGTCCGCTGGTATCACGGTCAAGTCGATGCACCACATGTGCCTGGCAGTTTTGACGGGTTTTGTGAAAGTAGTCGTCGAGCACAGTCTTCACGTTGAGCGAGGAATGTCCAGCCGCCATGCTCAGTATGCCAACCTGCTTTTCCACCACTACCAAATATCGATCTTCGTAAACTATCTTGAGATACTTACTCTTAAAAGTTTCCAGGTTTTTCTTCGACTTGCTGACAGCAACCTTCATTCCCGGTCTCAGAGCATAGTCGAATCTGGTGACGGTCTTGCCGTCGACACGGATGCCTCGACCTTGCAGTATCTGCTTGATTTTAGTCCTGCTCAAGCTCTTCACATTTTCCAACAACCATTCCAACAGGGGCGCAGGCTTACCGACCACATAATGATTATACTCGTTGGGCACTCCGCATCCTCCCATGCCGCCCATCCGCTTCTGCCACTTATTGTTTTCTTGTCGCATACAGTTTATAAGTCGTTTTTCGCATACAAAATTATGACTTTTTGTTTGATTGGCAAAAAATATCCATGTTTTTAACTAAATATTAATTCCTTTTCGGTCTTAAATTTCTGATTTACAAATATTTTTTGTACCTTTGCATCCAAATTTTAAAATAACATACAATAAATTCTCAAGTTAATGATAACTGTAAGCAATTTAGCGATACAATTTGGAAAAAGAGTCCTCTACAAGGACGTAAACCTCAAGTTCACCCATGGCAACATTTATGGCATCATTGGTGCCAACGGCGCAGGAAAGTCTACCCTTCTTCGCGCCATCAGTGGAGATTTGGAGCCCAACAAGGGTAGCGTAGAATTAGGACCTGGCGAACGCCTCTCGGTATTGGAGCAGGATCACTTTAAATATGACGAGTTCCGCGTCTTAGACACCGTTCTCATGGGTCATCAGCCCCTCTGGAATAACATGAAGGAGCGTGAGCGTCTCTATTCGAAGGAAGAAATGACCGAGGAAGACGGCAACCGTGCCGCCGACCTGGAACTGAAGTTTGCCGAGATGAATGGTTGGGAGGCAGAGAGCAATGCAGCCCAGCTACTCCAAAACCTTGGCGTACAGGAAGACAAGCACAACAAGCTTGTAGGCGAGCTTTCAAACACAGAGAAAGTACGCATCATGCTGGCCAAAGCCCTCTTCGGAAATCCAGACAACCTACTGCTCGACGAACCTACCAACGACCTCGACCTCGACACGGTAGAATGGCTGGAGGAATATTTGAGCAACGTAGAGCAAACTGTATTGGTGGTTTCTCACGACCGCCACTTCTTGGATGCCGTGAGCACACAGACTGTAGATATTGATTTCGGCAAGGTTACCATGTTTGCCGGCAACTACTCTTTCTGGTACGAGAGTTCGCAACTGGCCCTCCGCCAAGCCCAGAACCAAAAGATGAAGGCCGAAGAGAAGAAGAAGCAACTGGAAGAGTTCATCCGCCGATTCTCTGCCAACGTGGCAAAGAGCAAGCAAACCACATCGCGTAAAAAGATGCTCGAGAAGCTCAACGTGGAGGAGATACGCCCTTCAAGCCGTAAATACCCTGGTATCATTTTCCAGATGGATCGTGAGCCAGGCAACCAAATCCTCGAGGTGGAAGGCCTGAAAGCCATCGACGAGGACGGAACAGTACTCTTCGATAACGTGAGCTTCAACATCGAGAAAGGAGAGAAGGTGGTATTCCTGTCTCACAATCCCAAGGCCATGACGGCCCTCTTCGAAATCATCAATGGCAACAGAAAGGCAGACGCAGGAGAATACAAGTGGGGCGTTACCATCACAACAGCCTATCTTCCACTCGACAACACAGAGTTTTTCAAGAGCGACATGAATCTGATAGACTGGCTGAGCCAATATGGTCCAGGCAACGAGGTTGCCATGAAAGGCTACTTAGGCCGCATGCTCTTTAGCGGCGAGGAAATACTGAAGAAAGTAAACGTACTCTCCGGAGGCGAGAAGATGAGATGCATGATAGCACGTATGCAGCTACAGAATGCCAATTGCCTGATTCTCGACACCCCAACCAACCATCTGGATTTGGAAAGTATCCAGGCATTCAACAACAACCTAATTGGATTCAAGGGAAATGTACTCTTCGCCAGTCACGACCACGAGTTCATCAACACCGTGGCAAACCGCATCATCGAACTGACCCCTTCTGGCACCATCGACAAACTCATGTCATATGACGAGTACATTTACGACGAAGCCATCAAGGAGCAGAAAGCCAAGATGTATAATGTATAGGGAACAATGTGCCAACCCCACCATTTCTTTTAGAAACAAGTAGGTTGGCATGTTTTTTGCAATCTATGCAAGAAAACGTGTTAAACTAAAAAACGACTTTATTATGTCTAAAGAAAAAGAAATCAAGATAGAAGATGCCAACGCCAACAAAAAGGTAGACGAGAAGCAGACAGAAAAACAAGAAGAAAAGACTAAAGCTGACAACCTGTCAGCCAAAGACAATAGCGAGGAAAAAAGCAAGGAGCTCGACCCTCTTGCCAAGGCACAACAAGAAGTGGAATCACTCAAGAAACAGTTACTCTACAAGACTGCCGAATTTGAGAACTACCGCAAGCGTACGCTGAAAGAGAAAGCAGACCTCATACTAAATGGTGGCGAGAAGACCATAGCAGCCATACTTCCCATTTTGGACGATTTCGAACGTGCCATCGCCGACAAGAGCGAAGACCCTAAAGCCATCAAGGAAGGTGTGCAGATGATTTTCAGCAAGTTCAGCAAAGCTCTCGAAAGCCTTGGTGTCAAGAAGATAGAGACCAAGGACAAAGATTTTGACGTAGACTTTCATGAGGCTGTAGCCATGGTTCCTGGTATGGGTGACGACAAGAAAGGAAAGGTAATAGACTGCATTCAACCTGGATACACCCTCAACGATAAAGTGATACGCCACGCCAAAGTTGCCGTAGGACAATAAAACAAAAAATATAAAACCGCAAAGAATTCAATATTGTCAAATGGCTAAGAGAGACTATTACGAGGTACTTGGTGTCGACAAGTCGGCATCCGACGATGAAATAAAAAAGGCTTATCGAAAGATAGCCATCAAATATCACCCAGACCGCAACCCTGGAAACAAGGAGGCTGAAGAGAAGTTCAAAGAGGCAGCCGAGGCATACGATGTACTGCGTGACCCACAGAAAAGACAGCAGTATGATCAGTTCGGCTTCAATGGTCCACAAGGTGGATTCGGAGGATTCGGAGGTGATACCAGCATGAATATGGATGACATCTTCTCTATGTTCGGCGACATCTTTGGTGGACATGGAGGCGGAGGCTTCGGATTTAGAGGTGGCGCACAGCCACAGATGCATCAAGGAAGCGACCTGAGAATCAAGGTAAAACTTAGTTTGAAGGAAATCGCAACTGGCGTAACCAAGAAATTCAAAGTTCATAAAGACTTGAAGTGTCCCGACTGTCATGGTACAGGATGCGAAGGCGGAACCAAGCCCGAAACTTGTAGCACCTGTCATGGTACAGGCTATACCATCAAGAGCGTTCGCTCTATCTTCGGGATGATGCAGACCCAGACAACCTGTCCGACCTGCCATGGAGAAGGCACTGTCATCAAGAACAAGTGTAAGACTTGTGGAGGTGAAGGTGTCGTAAAAGGCGACGAAGTGGTAGAAATCAACATTCCTGCGGGAGTTCAGGATGGAATGGTGCTCACTGTATCAGGAAAAGGTAATGCCGGAAAACGCAATGGATACAATGGAGATATCCAAGTCCTCATCAGCGAAGAAAGCAACGACACCTTCGAACGCGACGGACAGAACCTCTACTACAACTTGGTTCTCGACTTCGCCACAGCAACTTTGGGAGGCGAGGTGGACGTGCCTACCATAGATGGCAAGAACACCATCAAGATAGAGCCAGGAACACAACCAGGCAAACAGATTCGTCTGCGCGGAAAAGGTCTGCCAGCCGTACAAGGCTACGGATATGGAAAGGGAGACATCATTTGCAACGTAACAGTCTATATCCCAAAAATTCTCACCAAGGACGAGAAACAAATGGTTCAGAAACTGAAAGAAAGCGAGAACTTCAAGGCAGATAACACCACGAAGAAGACACTCTTCGAAAGTTTGAAAAATCTGTTCAAGTAATTTTTCAAGATAAAGCAAAGAGCAATCCTCTTCTCTAAAACAAGAAGAACAGGATTGCTCTTTATCATTTATGGCTCATGCCACCCCTTATAAGAACAGCAAGAGAAGTCATCAACGAAGGCACACATATTTTTAATATACATAAGCAGACATGAATTACAAAGAAACAACAGAATACCTATTTACAAGAACTCCTGTTTTCGAAAAAATAGGTGCAACAGCATACAAACCCGGACTGCAAACCACCCACGCCCTTGATGAGCACTTCGGTCATCCTCACCGATACTTCAGAACCATCCACGTGGCAGGAACAAACGGAAAAGGTTCTTGCTCGCATACAATTGCTGCCATCCTACAAGCACAGGGCTACAAGGTAGGACTCTACACCTCTCCCCACTTGGTTGACTTTCGGGAGAGAATACGTATCAATGGAGAATGCATTCCAAAAGAGTATGTGGTTGACTTCGTGGAAAATGAACGCCCCTTCTTCGAGCCCTTGCATCCATCCTTCTTTGAGATTACCACAGCCTTGGCTTTCAAGTACTTTAAAGAACAGCATGTAGACTATGCCGTCATAGAAGTAGGATTGGGAGGACGACTCGACTGTACCAACATCATCACCCCCATTCTATCCATCATCACTAATATCAGCTACGACCATACCCAGTTGCTTGGTGACACCCTTGGCAAGATTGCCTTCGAGAAGGCAGGTATCATCAAGGAGAATGTTCCCGTAGTAATAGGATCAACGACACCAGAAACCCGCCCCGTGTTCGAAACCGCAGGAAGGGAAAGAAAGGCGCCAATCTTCTTCTCGGAGGAATCTGCCTATAAAAACGGCTCTATCAAGACTACAGAAGAAGGCCGTCATGTATTCTGCACAAAAGCCTTCGATCACATAGAGTTGGAACTCAAAGGAACTTACCAGGGCGAGAATGCAAGAACCATACTTTGTGCTATGTCGATCCTGATTGAAAAAGGCATCATAGGCAAAGAAGCCATTTTAAAAGGATTTGCCAATGTATGCGAGGCGACAGGACTACGCGGACGTTGGGAAAAGCTGAGTGACAAGCCTCTTGTCATCTGCGACACAGGACACAATGTGGCTGGATGGAAATTTCTGAGCCAACAGATAGAAAAGCAACCATGCACACACCGACATATCGTATTCGGTATGGTAGACGACAAAGACGTGTCAAGCGTTCTCGCACTGCTCCCTAAAGTAGACACAACCTACTATTGGACGCAAGCCTCAACTAAGAGGGCTATCCCCGTTGAAAAACTATTCCAATTGGCACAGAAGCACTCTCTAACGGGTAACACATATTCGTCTGTAAAAGAAGCATTTAAAGTTGCCAAGCGAGATGCTAAGGGCACCGACTTCATCTTCGTGGGAGGCTCAAGCTATGTGGTTGCCGATTTGTTATCATAGCTCATTTTAGTTTTTTTAAATCAAATAAGTTGCAAAAAAATTTGTTACAATCATTTTTTTTTATTTACTTTGCAGTATGTAACTTTAAGACATAAGAATAACTAAACAATTGGAATATTATGAATACAGAACCTGCAAATAAATGCGGTCTGAAAAGAGAAGATTTTCAGACTACAATCAATGGCAAGCAGACAGACTTGTTCGTACTGAAGAACAGCAACGGCAACGAGGTCGCCGTAACCAATTATGGAGGAGCCATCGTAGCCATCATGATGCCCGACAAGGACGGAAACTATGCAAACCTCATTCAAGGACATGACAACATACAGGATGTCATCAATTCTCCAGAGCCTTTCTTGAGCGTGCTCATTGGTCGCTATGGAAACCGCATCAAGGGTGGTAAGTTCACACTTCATGGCAAGGAATATCAGTTGGCACGCAACGATGGCCCTAACCATCTTCATGGTGGCCCTACGGGTTTTCACACTCATGTTTGGGATGCCATGCAAGTAAGCACCAACGCTGTAGTACTCAAATATACCAGTCCTTATGGCGAGGAAGGCTTTACTGGCGAGCTGAACGTATGGGTGGCATATACCTTGACCGACAACAATGAGCTCGTCATCAAGTATCAGGCCACAACCAACAAATTGACAATAATCAACCTTACTCACCACGCATTCTTCTCCATTCAAGGAATAGCCAATCCTACACCTACTATCAACAATATTATCTGTCAGGTCAACGCAGACTATTATCTCCCCATAGACAAAGTTTCTATCCCGACAGGTGAAATTCTCAAGGTTGAGGGTACTCCTTTCGACTTCCGCACTCCTAAGACCATTGGTCAGGACATTGATGCCGACAATGAGCAGATAAAGAATGGTCAGGGTTACGACCATAATTTCGTACTCAACAAGAAGGAGGAAGGCGAGTTGAGTTTTGCAGCAAGAATCAAGGATCCTGTAAGTTGTCGCACCATGGAGGTTTACACCACAGAACCTGGTTTGCAGATGTATACAGGTAATTTTCTGGCAGGTATCTCTGGCCAACACGGTGCCACTTTTCCACGTCGCAGTGCTGTTTGTTTCGAGGCCCAGAAGTTCCCCGACACACCTAACCATCCATATTTCCCAAGTTGCCGCTTGAAACCAGGCGACACCTATACACAAAAAACAATTTATAAATTTGGTGTAGAAAAATAACATTATACTGTATGGAGCAGGTGCTCGAAAAGTGCCTACTCCATTTTCTCGTTAGAAAAGGCAACTATGATTCCTAAAGAAAAGCATATTCTTGAATAAGAGAACCATATTGATCCAAGACCATATCTTTTTGTGAAGAGGATCCCCTACAAAGAAACAGTTATAAATAATAAACAATATCAACTATCTAACAATAAAAAATGGAAAGCCAAAACAAAAACGGTAATATTATCGCCATTATCACGATGATGTTCCTCTACGCCATGATTTCGTTTGTCACGAATCTGGCAGCTCCTATCGGAGTTATCTGGAAAAATGTATTCTCAGACAGCGGTAGTGCCAACATGATAGGCATGTTGGGTAACGCCATGAACTTCTTAGCCTATCTCTTCATGGGTATACCTGCAGGCAAGTTGCTCACCAAGATTGGTTACAAGAAAACAGCCCTTACTGGTATTGCCACAGGTTTTGTTGGTGTACTTATCCAGTTTCTTTCTGGTAAATTCGGTGCCGACATCACAGGTTTCGCAGTTTACCTCTTAGGAGCATTCATCTCCGGTTTCTCAGTATGTATTCTGAATACTGTAGTTAATCCTATGTTGAACCTTCTTGGTGGTGGTGGTAACCGTGGTAACCAACTGAACCTCATAGGTGGCACACTCAACAGTTTGTCTGGTACTTTAACTCCAATGCTCGTAGGTGCGCTCATAGGAACCGTAACTGCCAACACCAAGATGGTAGACGTAAACCTGGTGCTTTACATCGCCCTTGCTGTATTCGCAGCAGCCTTCTTCATCTTGATTTTCATCCCCATCCAAGATCCAGAAATGGGAAAGACTACAGACAAAACTGTATTTGAACACTCCCCATGGGCATTTCGTCACTTCAATCTTGGAGTTCTTGCCATCTTCGTGTATGTAGGTGTTGAAGTTGGCATTCCAGGAACATTGAATTTCTATATCTCAGACACAACAGCTAATGGTGGTGGTTTGATTAACGGAGTTGTTTTGGCAAATGCAGCAGCTATTGGTGGTTTCGTAGCAGGCACCTACTGGCTTTTGATGTTAGTAGGCCGCCTCTGCTCAAGCTTTATCGCCGACAAGGTATCAAGCCGCCAGATGATGATCTTTGCCAACGGCGCTGGCATCATCCTCATACTGCTTGCAGTTCTTTTAGGCAAGTCCACTACTGTCGAAATGCCTGTATTCACCGGTACTTCCTTCCAGATGGTAACCGTACCTATCGCAGCAATGTTCCTGGTTCTTTGTGGTCTCTGCACATCAATCATGTGGGCATCTATCTTCAACCTCGCTACCGAGGGCCTTGGCAAATATACCGCTCAGGCTTCAGGTATCTTCATGATGATGGTAGTAGGTGGTGGATTGATACCATTGATACAGAACTTCATCGCCGACAATGGAGGTTATATGACAAGTTATATCGTGCCTCTCATCTGTATGGCATACATGCTGTTCTATGCAGTAGTAGGCTGCAAGAATGTCAACAAGGATATTCCTGTAGAATAAGAAAAATAAGAAAGCCCGAAGCATAAAAGCCTTGTGGCTAAAATATATCAAACAAATCGTTAATAAGCAACTAAAAAACTTAACTAATTATGGATATCGAAAAAGTAAGAAGTCGCTTCATCAAGCATTTCGATGGCAAAACAGGTAACATCTACATGTCACCAGGTCGTATCAACTTGATCGGCGAGCATACCGATTATAATGGTGGTTTTGTATTTCCTGGAGCAGTAGACAAGGGCATCATGGCAGAGATTCGCCCTAACGGAACCGACACTGTCATGCTCTACTCTATAGACTTGAAGGATCGTGTAGAATTCAAGGTAGACGATCCTAAAGGGCCACGTGCTTCATGGGCACGCTATATCTATGGCGTATGCCAAGAAATGAAGGCTCTGGGAGTTGACGTGAAAGGTTTCAACGCTGCCTTCTATGGTGATGTTCCTTTAGGAGCAGGCATGTCATCCTCGGCAGCTCTTGAAAGCTGTTTTGCCTTTGCCCTAAACGACTTATTTGCTGACAACAAAATTTCGAAGTGGGATCTTGTTTTGTCTGGTCAGGCTACAGAACATAAATACATTGGTGTCAATTGTGGCATCATGGACCAGTTTGCCAGCGTATTCGGAAAAGAGGGAAAACTCATGCGCCTCGACTGCAACAGCCGCGAGTTTGAGTACTTTCCATTCGAACCAAAGGGCTACAAGCTCTGCCTGGTCAATTCAAAGGTAAAACACGAGTTGGCAGGTTCTCCATACAACGACCGCCGCAACTCCTGTGAAAACGTGGTAAAGCATATCGCAGCCAAACATCCTGAAACTAAGTTTGAAACGCTGCGCGACTGCACATGGGAACAACTTGAAGAAGTTCGCACAGAAGTAGGCGAAGAAGATTACAGCCGTGCTCACTTCGTGTTGGGCGAGAAAGACCGTGTATTGGCAGTATGTGATGCTCTTGAAAAAGGCGACTACGAAACAGTTGGCAAAAAAATGTACGAAACCCACTATGGTCTGAGCAAAGAATACGAGGTAAGTTGCGAAGAACTTGACTTCCTAAACGACGTGGCTAAAGAGAATGGAGTAACAGGATGCCGTATTATGGGGGGCGGTTTCGGAGGCTGTACAATCAATCTCGTAAAGGATGACATCTACGATCAATTCATTAAAGATGTAAAAGCCAAATTCGCAGCCAAATATGGGCATGAGCCAGAGGTTTATCCTGTCATCATCTCAGAAGGCTCACACAAGGTTTGCTAACAACAGCTTTTAAGCATATACAATAGATCATAATAATAATAAAAGAGCAAGTTCTTTGTATTTTTAAAGGGCTTGCTCTTTTATTTTATACAAATAGTGTTAAAAATACACTTTACAGCAAAAATACTTGGATAAAAATGATACAACTTTAAAATAATTGTTGTATTTTTACACCCAAAACAATGTAACAACTAACACAATACCTTAAAATGAAGAATTACAACAACTTATTACTAGGAGTTGGTCTCATGTCGGCCATTCTCTCTTCATGTGGGTCAGTACCCACTTCTACCCTCACCCAGTCAGGTCTCAACCCTGCCGCTTTCGATTCTACAATTTCCGGCAAGGAGACCAAACTTATCGTATTGAAGAACGATAAGGGCATGGAAGTTTGTCTAACCAACTATGGTGGTCGCGTGGTATCACTGAGCGTACCCGACAAAAACGGGAAGCCTACAGATGTAGTATTAGGATACGATAATATCAGACAATATGCCGATACCATCAACTCCCCTTCCGACTATGGCTCGACTGTAGGAAGATATGCCAACCGCATCAAGGATGCCAAACTGTCTTTGTCAGGAAGCCTTTACACACTGAAGGCCAACGACAATGGTAACTGCCTTCATGGAGGCGGCAACACTGGGTGGCTGAACAAGGTTTATGACGTGACCGAGCAAAACGACTCGTCAGTTACTTTCGTAATGAATGCTCCTGATGGAGAAAATGGATTCCCAGGAAATGTAACAGCTACAGCCACCTATACTGTAACAAGCGAGAACACCCTTGACATCATATTCAAGGCGACAACAGACAAGGAAACTGTCATTAACATGACAAACCACTCCTATTTCAACCTAAATGGTAATCCTTCGAGAGAGGGGTTCAACCAGATTATGTATATCAACGCTGACAAGTTTACTCCCTCCGACTCACAGTATATCCCAACGGGCGAGATAAAAGATGTAAAAGGAACGCCTATGGACTTCCGTATTCCTACGGAAATAGGCAAGAAAGTAGACTACACCTATGACCAAATAAAGAATGCCACTGGCTACGACCACAACTGGTGTCTGAACACCTATAAAAATGGCAAAGGAGACGATAAGACAGTGGCGGCAAGTCTTTACTCACCACAAACAGGCATCTTGCTCGAAGTCTACACCAACGAGCCTGGCATACAGGTTTATACAGGCAACTTCCAGGGAACAGGCATCGCCTGCAAGCATGGCATCAAATACCCAAAGCATGCCAGCGTTTGCTTCGAAAGCCAGAAATACCCAGACTCTCCTACCAAAATTGCCCAAAGAGTCAAAGGATGGACTGACGCAACTTTGAAACCAGGTCAAAAATACTACTCACATCTGGCTTACAAGTTCAGCATCAAGAAATAGGGCATCGGAAAATGAATAAACAATAATAAGCAATCTATAAAAAATAAGATTATGAATTGGAATTCAACAGAATTCGTATGGCAAGATTGGACGATACTTGCCATAGGTATTATAGGAGTTATCTGGGCTGTATGGCATACCATCGTTAAAGACAGAAAGTCTCAAAAGGGAGAAGACTCTTCAGCCTACCTCTTTGGCAAGGGCGAGCCATGGTATGTAATCGGCATGGCTATTTTTGCCGCCAACATCGGTTCTGAGCACCTTGTAGGTTTGGCTGGTACAGGAGCCAAGAGTGGTGTTGGCATGGCGCACTGGGAGATGCAAGGCTGGATGATTCTCATCTTAGGTTGGCTCTTCGTACCATTCTACCAATTGCTCATCAACAAGATGGGAAAGATTATCACCATGCCCGACTTTTTGAAGTTTCGTTACACGAAGCGCACTGGCTCATGGCTCTCAATCATCACACTCGTTGCCTACATTCTTACCAAAGTAAGCGTAACAGCTCTTACTGGTGGCATCTTCTTCGAATATCTGTGGGGCTTGAACTTCTGGGTAGGTGCCATCGGCTTGATCATCCTGACAACCATCTTCACCGTATTTGGTGGTATGAAGGGAGTCATGACACTTTCCACCATACAAACCCCAATCCTTGTCATTGGTTCGTTCTTAGTACTCTTCCTTGGTCTCGCCAAACTTGGCGATGGAAGCATCGCGGCAGGCTGGGCTGACATGATGGACTATTGCGGTAAATTGAACAACGGTTATGGTACTACTCACATGTTCCATTGGGAAGCAGGCGATTCCATGTACCAGGAATATCCAGGCTTCGTAGTTTTTCTTGGCGCCACCATTATTGGTTTTTGGTATTGGTGTACCGACCAGCACATTGTACAGCGTGTACTCGGTCAGGTTCCAGGCGAGAGCAATGCCGAAGTGATGAAGCGAGCTCGCCGTGGTACCATAGCAGCAGGATTCTTCAAGGTTCTTCCTTGTTTTATGTTCTTGATTCCAGGTATGATTGCCGCAGCCTTGGCCCAGAAAGGCACTATTCAGTTACATGAGACCGATGCTGCTTTCGCCATTATGGTAAAGAGTGTACTCCCCGCTGGTATCAAAGGTATCGTCACCATAGGTTTTATTTGTGCTTTGGTAGCCTCTTTGGCAGCATTTTTCAACAGTTGCGCCACTCTCTTCACTGAAGACTTCTACAAGCCCTTGAAGAAAGGCATGTCAGAGGCTCACTATGTACTTGTTGGTCGTATAGCTACCGTAGTAGTTGTTGTCCTTGGATTCGCATGGCTGCCTATCATGATGAAGATGGATACCCTGTACAACTACCTCCAGGGCATCCAGTCACTTCTTGCACCTGCCATGGTAGCAGTTTTCGCCATGGGTATTTTCTTCAAGAAGATAACGCCAAAGGCAGGTGAATATACCATGATAACAGGCTTTCTCATTGGCATGCTCCGCCTTGTAACCAATGTCATCACCGACACAGGAAAAGCCACAATGGATGGAACTTTTTGGGACTGCACAGCCTGGTTCTGGCAAACCAACTGGTTGGTATTCGAGTGCTGGTTACTTGTGTTCCTCATCATTTTCATGATAGTAGTGAGCTGCTTCACTCCAGCTCCAAGCAAGGAGCAAGTTGATGCTATTACCTTTACACCAGACTTTAAGAAATCCATTCGTGAGAGCTGGGGCGCATTCGATATCATCGGTACTCTTGTCGTGATAGGTCTTTGTGCTGCATTCTACGCATATTTCTGGTAATTTTCCATGCCCATTCCATTGAAACCATAACAAATCATAGCAAAATATAAGGTAAAATTAACCATGACTCAATTTTATAAAGAATATTCTAAAGTCTTCGTTGCTGTCGATTGCATCATCTTCGGTTTTGACGGAAAAAATCTTCAAGTTTTAATCGGCAAACGCAAGATGGATCCAGGAAGAGGAGAATGGTCTCTTTATGGTGGATTCGTAGGACAAAACGAAGGTTTGGAAGATGCTGCCAACCGCGTCATTCTCGATCTGACAGGCATGAAGAACCTATACATCAGACAGGTGGGAGCTTTTGGCAATATAGACCGCGATCCTGGCGAACGAGTCATATCCGTTGCCTACTGCGCCCTCATCAACGTCAAGGATTATGACGATAAACTCAGAATCCAACATGACTTGGAATGGGTGAGCTTGAACGAGCTTCCACACCTTTATTCCGACCACAATCAGATGATACATGATGCCATCTGCCAAATACGCCGCCGCATTAATACAGAGCCTTTGAGCTTTAAGCTCCTGCCCAATCTGTTTACCCTCACCCAGCTACAACATGTTTTCGAGGCAGTGATGGACGAAGAGATTGACAAACGAAACTTCCGCAAACGCATCAAGGATATCGACTTCATAGAAAAGACAGAACTGATAGACAAAGCTGGCTCAAGAAGAGGGGCGGCACTCTATCGCTTCAACAAGAAAGCTTACGCACAGGATCCTTCGTTTACACTTAAGTAAAAAACTTACAGTCCCTAAACAAAAGGAGATGTAAAAGAAGTTATAAGCCATTAAGTTTTTCCGCTGAGATTTTTCCCAAGAAAGCATTTGGCTTTAACTTCAATGTTTTCGAAACTTGAACAAGTAGTAAAACCCAAAAAACAAGAAACAATGTTAGAAGAATTGAAAGAAAAAGTATTCAAGGCCAATCTTGACCTTGTGAAGCACCACCTCGTACTCTTCACCTGGGGAAATGTGAGTGCTATCGACCATGAGAAAGGTCTTGTTGTCATCAAGCCATCAGGAGTAAGCTATGAAACTATGAAGGCAAACGACATGGTGGTGGTAGACTTAGCCACAGGCAAAGTTGTGGAAGGTAATCTCAACCCATCATCCGACACCCCCACTCACTTGGTATTGTATCGCGCTTTCCCTGAATTAGGAGGTGTTGTACACACACACTCCACCTATGCCACAGCCTGGGCTCAGGCTGGCATTGATATACCTAATATCGGCACAACTCATGCCGATTATTTTCACGACAGCATACCTTGCACCGAAGACATGACAATTGACCAAATGGCAGAATATGAGCATAATACGGGAGTGGTCATCGTTGACCGCTTCAAGAAAGATCATATCAACCCCGTCCACACACCTGGAGTATTGGTCAAGAATCATGGTCCATTCACATGGGGCAAGGATGCCGATGAGGCTGTTTACCATGCCGTGGTAGCAGAGGAAGTTGCCAAGATGGCTTTCATATCTTTCAGTGTGAATCCTCATACCACCATGAACCCTCTGCTCGTAGAAAAGCATTTCAGCCGCAAGCACGGTCCTAACGCATACTATGGGCAGAAAAAGAAACATTAATTGCATACAAAATCTTTATATATCAACAAAACAACTAACTTTTCACAAAAACTATTAATTATGATGAACGTATTTGAAAATCTTGAGATTTGGTTTGTAACAGGCGCACAGCTTCTTTATGGAGGCGAGACTGTTAAAGTTGTTGATGGCCACTCCAAGGATATGGTTGAAGGCCTCAATAATAGTGGAGTCATTCCTGTCAAAATCGTATACAAAGGAACAGCCAACTCTTCTGTCGAGGTTGAAGCTGTCATGAAGGCTGCCAACAACGACGACAAGTGCGTAGGTATCATCACTTGGATGCACACCTTCTCTCCTGCCAAGATGTGGATCAAGGGCCTGCAGGCACTCCAGAAGCCTCTCCTCCACTTCCACACACAATACAATGCAGAGCTGCCATGGGATTCCATCGACATGGACTTCATGAATCTCAACCAGTCTGCCCATGGCGACATAGAGTTCGGTCACATCTGCACTCGCATGCGAATTCCAAGAAAAGTTGTCGTAGGCTATTGGAAGAGCAAGGAAGCACAGAAACAGATTGCAGTTTGGGCAAGAGTAGCTGCGGCTGTAGCCGATGCGCACCATGTACGCTGCCTAATGTTTGGCATGAACATGAACAATGTTGCCGTTACCGACGGAGATCGGGTTGAGTTCGAGCAGCGCTTGGGTTACCACGTTGATTACTATCCAGTATCTTCACTCATGGAGTACTACAAGAAGGTAACCGATGAAGAGGCTGATGCGCTTGTAGAAGAATACAAGAAAGAATACACCATCAAGATCGACGAGTCTGGCGAGGAAATATATTGGGAGAAGGTGAAGAACTCCGCCAAGGCTGAGATTGCACTCCGCCGCGTATTGAAGGACGAGGGTGCCATCGCATTCACCACCAACTTCGACGACCTCGGAGATGCAGACATCAACGATCCTAACTTCTGTGGTTTCGACCAGATTCCTGGTTTGGCATCTCAGCGACTGATGGCAGAGGGCTATGGCTTCGGCGCAGAGGGCGACTGGAAGACAGCTTGCCTGTACCGCACACTATGGGTGATGAATCAGGGCATGGAGAAAGGCTGTTCTTTCCTCGAAGATTACACCTTGAATTTTGCAAAAGGTCAAACATCAAGCCTTCAGAGTCACATGCTCGAAGTTTGCCCTCTTATCGCAAGCGACAAGCCAAAGTTGGAGGTACACTTTCTCGGCATCGGTATTCGTAAGTCGCAGACAGCCCGCCTCGTGTTCACTTCCAAGACAGGCAAGGGCATCAAGGCTACAGTCGTTGACCTCGGCAACCGCTTCCGTCTCATCGCAAGCGAGGTAGAGTGCATCGAGCCAAAGCCGATGCCTAAGCTCCCTGTAGCTTCTGCCCTCTGGATACCACAGCCTTCATTCGAGGTAGGCGCAGGTGCATGGATTCTCTCTGGTGGTACACACCACAGCGCATTCTCTTACGACATCACAGCCGACTACTGGGAGGACTTCTGCGAGATGCTCGACATCGAGTTCGTCAACATCGACAAGAACACCGAGCTCCGCAGCTTCAAGCAGCAGCTTCGCAACAATGAGATTTACTACATGCTCGACAAGGCTTTGAAGTAATTTTTTAAAGTGTTGAATGTTGAATTACCTATGGATAATCAGCAGGACACTCAAGGGCGCAAGCCTAACCCAACATTCAACACTCAACATTCAACATTAATAATAATATTATGACCGCAAAACAAACCATCGAGACTGGCAAGGCGATTCTCGGTATCGAGTTCGGTTCTACCCGAATCAAGGCAGTCTTGATCGACACAGATAACAACCCTATCGCACAGGGTAGCCACGAGTGGGAGAACCAGCTCGTGGATGGTCTCTGGACCTACAGCATCGAAGCCATCTGGGCTGGATTGCAGGATTGCTACGCTGACCTTCGTAAAAACGTGAAGGCAGAGTACGACACCGACATCAAACAGCTCGCCGCCATCGGCATCTCTGCCATGATGCATGGCTACATGGCTTTCGACAAGGACAAGAACATCCTCGTACCTTTCCGCACATGGCGCAACACCAACACAGCCAAGGCTGCCGCAGAGCTTTCTGAACTCTTCCACTTCAACATCCCATTGCGCTGGAGCATCTCCCACGTATATCAGGCTATTCTCAACGACGAGAAACACGTGGACAAGATCGACTTTCTCACCACCCTCGCCGGCTACATCCACTGGCAGTTGACCGGCAAGAAGGTTCTTGGCGTGGGCGACGCATCCGGTATACTCCCTATCGACTCCAACACCAACGACTACGATGCTGAGATGGTAGCCAAGTTCGACAAGCTCATCGAGCCAAAGAACCTCGGCTGGAAGATTCTCGACATCCTCCCAGAGGTTTTGAACGCAGGCGACGACGCAGGTGCATTGACCGAGGAAGGTGCCAAGAAGCTCGACCCATCGGGCACACTCCAGGCAGGTGCTCCTCTCTGTCCTCCAGAGGGTGACGCAGGCACGGGTATGGTAGCCACCAACGCCGTTCGCCAGCGCACAGGTAACGTATCTGCAGGTACTTCATCTTTCTCCATGATCGTATTGGAGAAGGCATTGAGTAAGCCATACGAGGTAATCGACATGGTGACGACTCCCGATGGAAGCCCTGTCGCCATGGTTCACTGCAACAACTGTACGTCCGACCTGAATGCATGGGTAGGCTTGTTCCGTCAGTATCAGGAGTTGTTAGGCATCCCTGTAGATATGAACAAGGTGTTTGAAAAGCTCTATAACCATGCCTTGGATGGAGATACAGACTGTGGTGGGCTCATTGCCTACAATTATATCTCTGGCGAACCTGTCACAGGACTGGCAGAAGGACGCCCCATGTTTGTGCGCTCCGCCAGTGATCATTTCAACCTTGCCAACTTCATGCGTGCCAACCTCTATGCCTCAGTGGCAGTATTGAAGATAGGAAACGATGTACTGTTCAAGGACGAGAAGGTACGGGTAGACCGAATCACGGGCCATGGCGGACTTTTCAAGACCAAGGGCGTGGGGCAGCGCATCCTCGCAGCAGCCATCAACTCCCCTATTTCGGTTATGGAGACTGCAGGCGAAGGCGGTGCCTGGGGTATAGCCCTGTTGGCTGGTTTTCTTGTCAACAACAAGGAGAAGCTTACACTTGCCGATTACCTCGACCAGAAAGTTTTCGCAGGTTACACTGGCATCGAGATAGCTCCAACGAAAGAAGACGTGGCTGGCTTCGACAAATACATCGAGACCTATAAAGCTGGACTTGCCATCGAGCAGGCTGCAGTGGTCAGCAAGAAACCATAATCCAAAATTCACATCAAAGACCTAATAAATAAAACAATAAACGTTATGAACAAACTTTTAGCATCCGTTTTCATCAGCGCATTGATGACCATACCTGTCACGGCACAGGAAGTAACAGGAACTATCCATGTCAACCAGGGCAAACAGAAAATATATAAGGAGATATATGGACAATTTGCCGAACACTTAGGCAGTTGTATCTATGGTGGACTCTGGGTGGGACCAGAATCAAAGATACCCAACACACAAGGTTACCGTAACGATGTGCTTCAGGCCTTGAAAGACCTGAAGGTGCCTGTTCTGAGATGGCCGGGTGGTTGCTTTGCCGATGAATACCACTGGATGGACGGTATAGGTCCTCGCGAAAAACGCCCCAAGATGCAGAACAACAACTGGGGAGGAACCATAGAGGACAACTCTTTTGGTACACACGAGTTTCTAAACCTATGCGAAATGATAGGCTGCGAACCTTACATCAGCGGTAACGTGGGTTCTGGTTCCGTAGAGGAGTTGGCCAAGTGGGTAGAGTATATGACCAGCGATGGCGACACTCCTATGGCTAAACTCCGCCGACAGAATGGCCGCGACAAGGCTTGGAAAGTAAAATTCTTAGGCATAGGCAACGAGAGTTGGGGATGTGGCGGAAACATGCGCCCGGAATATTATTCCGATCTCTATCGTCGCTATGCCGTATACTGCCGCAACTACGATGGCAACAAACTCTACAAGGTGGCATCGGGTGCCAGCGACTATGACTACAACTGGACAAAGGTACTGATGGATCGTGTGGGAAACCGTGCCAACGGCATTTCCTTACATTACTATACAGTAGCTGGTTGGACAGGCAGCAAAGGCTCAGCTACCAAGTTCGACAACGACGACTTCTACTGGACCATGGGAAAATGCCTTGGCATAGAAGATGTAATCCGTAAGCACGAAGCCATCATGGACAAAGCGGACCCCAAAAAGCAAATAGGCTTGTTGGTCGATGAATGGGGAACCTGGTGGGACGAGGAGCCCGGAACCATTCGTGGGCATCTGTATCAGCAAAACAGTATGCGCGACGCTTTCGTGGCCGCTCTATCGCTAAATGTGTTCCATCGCCATTGCGACCGTGTACGCATGGCCAACATCGCACAGGTGGTCAACGTGCTACAGTCCATGATTCTTACCGACACCAAGGGAACGGGGCACATGGTGCTTACCCCAACCTACCATGTGTTCCACATGTACAAGGATTTCCAGGAAGCTACCTATCTGCCCATGGACATAAAATGTGACTCTATGGAGGTGCGCGGCGACAGTCATGCACCAGAAGGCAGAAAGATTCCATTGGTATCCATCTCTTCTGCCCAGAAAGAAGATGGCACCATCGTGTTGTCTTTGGCAAACGTAAGTCTCGACAAGACACAGCGTGTCGAGCTGAACCTGGACGGCATGCGCCAGAGTCTCAATACCGTAAAAGGCGAGATTCTTTCTTGTAAGAGCATCACAGACTTCAACGACTTCGAGCACCCACAAAGCGTCAAGCCTACCGCATTCAAGGATGCCAAAATAAGCAAAAAAGCACTAAAAGTGAAAATTCCAGCAAAATCTATTGTCGTTTTGAAAATAAAATAGTACATTTGTGGAAAAATTAAAATCGCAAGAAAGACCATACAAAATATTTAATACAATTTGTGTTTATGAACGACATTAAAGTTATGAATCATGCAGCCGATAATATCCGCATCCTGGCTGCTTCCATGGTAGAAAAAGCAAATTCAGGTCACCCTGGTGGCGCTATGGGTGGTGCCGATTTCATCAACGTGCTCTTCTCCGAGTTCTTGGTATACGACCCATCAGACCCAACATGGACTGGTCGCGACCGTTTCTTCCTCGACCCAGGTCACATGAGCCCTATGCTCTACGCAGGTTTGGCCATGCGCGGTTTCTTCTCTATGGAAGACCTCAAGCAGTTCCGCCAGTGGGGGTCCGTTACTCCCGGCCACCCAGAATTAGACGTTAAGCGTGGCATCGAGAACTCATCAGGCCCTCTCGGCCAGGGACATGCGCTTGCTGCAGGTGCTGCCGTGGCAGAGAATTTCCTTGAGGCACGTTTGGGTTCCACCATGATGCAGCACAAAATCTATGCATACATCTCCGATGGTGCCATAGAGGAGGAAATCTCTCAGGGTGTAGGCCGTATCGCCGGCAACTTAGGTTTGAACAACCTCATCATGTTCTACGACTCCAATGGCATTCAGCTCTCTACAGAGTGCGGCGTTGTCATGACAGAAAACACAGAGATGAAGTATAAGGCATGGGGATGGAATGTCATCACCATCAACGGCAACGACGTGGCAGAAATCAGGAAGGCTCTCAACGCTGCCCTCAAGGAGCAGGAGCGCCCTACCCTCATCATCGGCCACACCATCATGGGCAAGGGTGCCTTGAAGGCCGACGGTTCCAGCTACGAGAACACCATCAAGACCCACGGTGCTCCTCTCGGCGACGGTGCTTATATCAATACTATCAAGCACCTCGGTGGCGACCCTGAGAATCCATTTGTCATCTTCGATGATGTAAAAGAACTCTACGCCAAGCGTGCCGAGGAATTAAAGAAGATTGTTGCCGAGCGTAAGGCTGCCGAGGCAGAATGGCGCAAGGCAAACCCAGAGAAGAGTGCCCAAATGGATGAGTGGTTCTCTGGCAAGGCTCCAAAGGTTGACTGGAGCAAGGCTGAACAGAAAGCTGGCTCCGCCACCCGTGCTGCCTCTGCTGTTTGCCTCGGCGTATTGGCAGAGCAAGTGCCCAACATGATTTGTGCATCTGCCGACCTATCCAACTCTGACAAGACCGATGGTTTCCTCAAGAAGACCAAGAGCATCGTTCGAGGAGACTTCTCAGGTGCGTTCTTCCAGGCTGGTGTAGCAGAGTTGACGATGGCAGATATGTGCATCGGTATGATGCTCCACGGCGGTGTGATCGCAGCCATGGGTACCTTCTTCGTATTCTCCGACTACATGAAGCCTGCCGTTCGTTTGGCTGCCTTGATGCAGGTTCCTGTGAAGTTCATCTGGACTCACGATGCATTCCGTGTGGGTGAGGATGGACCTACCCATGAGCCAGTAGAGCAGGAAGCACAGATTCGCTTGATGGAGAAGTTGAAGAACCATGCAGGCAAGGACAGTGTACGTGTATTCCGTCCAGCCGACGCCGACGAGACCACCGTTTGCTGGAAACTTGCGATGGAGAACACCGACACTCCTACAGCTTTGATCTTCTCTCGTCAGGGCATTGCCAAGCTGCCAGAAGGCAACGACTACGAGTTGGCAGCCAAGGGTGCTTATATTGTGGCTGGCAGCGATGAAAATCCAGATGTCATCCTCGTAGCAAGTGGTTCCGAGGTTTCCACATTGGAGGCTGGTACCGATGCTTTGCGCAAGGACGGCATCAAGGTTCGTGTGGTAAGTGCACCTTCCGAGGGTCTGTTTCGCAGCCAGAGCAAGGAATACCAGGAGAACGTGTTGCCCAAGAACGCCAAGATTTTCGGTATGACAGCAGGATTGCCTGTCACACTCGAGGGACTTGTTGGTGCCAACGGCAAGGTGTTCGGTATGAAGAGTTTCGGCTTCTCTGCCCCTTACAAGGTGCTCGACGAGAAGTTGGGATATACAGGCGAGAATGTCTACAAACAGGTAAAGGCATTCTTGGCAGAGTAAACAACTTAAAACTTAAATATTATGGAAGTAAAGACAGTAGGGTTGGCATGCGACCACGCAGGTTTTCCAATGAAGCAATTCGTATTGCAGTATTTAGAAAAGAAGGGGTATCCTGTTAAGGATTATGGCACATATAGCGACGAAAGCGTAGACTATCCTGATTTTGCCCATGCTTTGGCAGAAGGCATTGAGAATGGGGAAGTCTATCCTGGCATCGGAATCTGCGGTAGCGGTGAAGGCATGGCTATGACTCTTAACAAGCACCAGGGTGTACGTGCGGGCTTGGCATGGAACAAGGACATCGCCCAGCTCATCCGCCAGCACAATGATGCCAACGTCATCGTGCTTCCAGGGCGTTTCATAGACAACAAGACTGCCGAGGCTATCCTCGATGAGTTCTTCAAGGCTACCTTTGAGGGTGGTCGCCACGAGCGTCGCGTCAAGAAGATTCCTTTGCAAAAGTAATCTCCGAACAGAGATATCGTCAAAAAGATGATGTATGAGTCGCTTGGATGGCTCATACATCATTTTTTTGTAACTGCCCACCTTCTATACACATTACATTGCCATGACAAAAATATGCACACAGCTAAATTCCGTTGCAAAAAGTTGCAACTTATAGAAAGATTTTATAACTTTGCACCCCAACGACATACTTATGGTTCTTATGAGAAAAAAATTAATACGTTTGTCACTTGTTCTCTTGTCAAGTGTAATGCCGGCACTCCCTATACTGGCACAGATTCCCGAAGGTTATTATAGTTCTCTCAAGGGTAAAAAGGGTGCAGAACTGAAGACCGCAGTCTATGAAATCATCAAAAAAGCCAATGTGCTAAGCTATGGTAGCGGAACAGGACATACATGGTATGGTTTCTGGGATACCGACCGCAATGCAGAAGGATATTTCATCGACCGCTACTCTTCCCAAAGTGATTGGGTTAAGTCTACATCAAAAGGAGCCATTGGAGCCGGCATGAACATAGAGCATTCGTTCCCGAAAAGCTGGTGGGGAGGAAGCAAAAACCAAGCATACCAAGACCTATACAACCTGATGCCGTGCAAAAGCAAAATCAACAGCACGAAGAGCAACTACCCTATGGGCGAGGTGGTGTCAGGCGACAAAGGAAACGGCTGGACGAAAGTTGGCAACGGAAGTGACGGTAATAAATACTGGGAGCCTGCCGACCCATGGAAGGGAGACTTCGCCCGTGGCTACATGTATATGGCTACCACTTACCAGGATTTGAGTTGGAAAGGCAATTCTGCTCTCCAGATACTGCAACAAGGAGCTTACCCCACACTTCAGAAATGGGCATACACCCTGTACATCAAGTGGGCTAAAGCCGACAAACCAGACGCTTTGGAGATTAAGCGCAACAACGATGTGTCCAAGATTCAAGGCAACAGAAATCCTTATGTCGACTTCCCCAACCTGATGGAATACATATGGGGCGACAGTACCGACGTAGCCTTTAATCCTGAGACCACCGTAAAATCTTCAAGTTATGTGAATGGAGAAGGTGGAGGTTCTGTCGATCCAGACCCCAACCCTGGTGCTACCGAAGTAAATGCCTACCAAGCCACCTTTACTTCCGATGATGGCGGATGCAAGGAAAGCATCATAAGTAATGACAGTCCTCATAGCAATATTTGGATACGTAATAGCAAATATGGCTGGAAGGCTACTGCCTACAACTCAAGCAATAAGAGCAACCATGCAGCAGAAGCAACACTCTCTTTGCCAGAGGTCGACCTAACTGGCTATGATGATGCCAAACTCACTATCAACCAGGCAATCAACTATGCCAAAGGTAAGGCTCTTGACTATCTCAAGGTAGAAATAAAATCTGTAGATACTGCAGACGGAACAGTAGAGGAAACATCATTGACAGACTTAAAAGTTCCTTCATCAGACTCTTGGACATACTCCGATTGCACCCTCGACCTGTCACACTTCGTGGGTACCAAGGCTACAATATCCTTCCGCTACACCAGTGATGCCACGACATGTTGCACGTGGGAAATCAAGAAGGCTGCCATAACAGGCACAAAGAGCACGACAGGAATCAAGGAAACGACAACAGAGCCACAAGGATTCATCGACTTCTCCAAGCCTTATGATGTATACAGCATCGACGGAAGACGGTTGATCCCATCACAGACAACCGCCAATAGCATCGTCATCATACGACAAAACAGCAAGGTGATAAAGATGAGAATAAGATAAACTCGACGCAGTCCATAGGCTATACCTTATATATTAAGAAGGTACGAAGGCTAAAAAGAACACAAGGCTCGCACAAGAAGTTAAAAAAATATAACACGACAACAATATCAGGCGCAAGATTGCTCTAATTCACAGAAAATGAGTAATTTTGCGCCCGATTTATATTAATTCACATAAAGTCTAACTTTATTAATTTAAAATTTAATTATTATTTTTATGTCAGATTTAAAGAACGTAAAGCCATTGGACGACTTCAATTGGGACGAGTTTGAGAATGGCAGCAACGTAAACGCCAGCAAAGAAGACCTCGAAAAGGCCTATGACGAAACCCTTAACAAGGTAAGCGAGCATCAGGTAGTAGAGGGTACCGTAATCTCTATCGACAAGAAAGAGGTTATCGTAAACATCGGTTACAAGAGCGATGGTATCATTCCTGCTTCCGAGTTCCGTTACAACCCAGACCTCAAGGTAGGCGACAAGGTTGAGGTATACGTAGAGAACCAGGAGGACGCTAAGGGTCAGTTGGTACTTTCTCACAAGAAGGCTCGCTTGAGCAAGTCTTGGGAGCGTGTCAATGCAGCTCTTGAGAACGAGGAAGTTATCCAGGGTTATATCAAGTGCCGCACAAAGGGCGGTATGATTGTTGACGTTTTCGGAATCGAAGCTTTCTTGCCAGGAAGCCAGATCGACGTTCACCCTATACGCGACTACGACGTATTCGTAGGCAAGACCATGGAATTCAAGGTTGTAAAGATCAACCAGGAGTTCCGCAACGTTGTTGTTTCCCACAAGGCTCTTATCGAGCAGGAGTTGGAGGCACAGCGTAAAGAAATCATCAGCAAGCTTGAGAAAGGTCAGATTCTCGAAGGTACCGTTAAGAACATCACTTCTTATGGTGTGTTCGTCGACCTCGGCGGCGTAGACGGATTGATCCATATCACAGACCTCTCTTGGGGTCGCGTAAGCGATCCACACGAGGTTGTGTCTCTCGACCAGAAGATCAACGTCGTTATCCTCGACTTCGATGAGGAGAAGAAGCGTATCGCTCTCGGTTTGAAGCAGCTCACTCCTCACCCATGGGATGCTCTCGATCCTAACTTGAAGGTGGGCGACCACGTGAAGGGCAAGGTTGTCGTTATGGCAGACTATGGTGCATTCGTAGAGATTGCTCCTGGCGTAGAGGGTCTTATCCACGTATCCGAGATGTCTTGGAGCCAGCACTTGCGTTCTGCCCAGGACTTCTTGAAGGTTGGTGACGAAGTTGAGGCTGTTATCTTGACTCTCGACCGTGCCGAGCGCAAGATGAGCCTTGGTATCAAGCAGCTGAAGGAAGACCCATGGGAGACCATCGAGGTGAAGTATCCTGTAGGCAGCAAGCACACAGCCAAGGTTCGCAACTTCACAAACTTCGGTATCTTCGTCGAGCTTGAGGAAGGCGTAGATGGTTTGATTCACATCTCAGACCTCTCTTGGACCAAGAAAGTTAAGCACCCATCAGAGTTCACCACCGTAGGTGCTCCTATCGACGTAGTTGTTCTCGAAATCGACAAGGAGAACCGTCGTTTGAGCCTTGGTCACAAGCAGTTGGAGAAGAATCCATGGGATGAGTACGAGAAGATTTACACACCAGGTTCCATCCACAAGGGTACCATCACCGAGATGATGGACAAGGGTGCCGTTATCACACTCGCCGAGGGTGGTGAAGGCTTCGCTACTCCAAAGCACCTCGTTAAGGAAGATGGCACACAGGCCAAGAAGGGCGAGGAACTCGACTTCAAGGTTATCGAGTTTGTTAAGGATTCTAAGCGTATCATCCTCTCTCACTCTCGCACATTCGAGGAGGGCAAGGACGATGTCAAGACATCTTCTCCACGCAAGCACAACAATGGCGCTCGCAAGAACGAGACAGCAGCTATCAACAATGTAGCAGCTGGTACTTCTCTCGGCGACATCGACGCTCTTGCCAAGCTCAAGGCTCAGATGGAGGGCAAGGCTTAATCATCAGCCTGTCTTTTAATAAGTTGAATCATAATAGTATCACTTATAAACACCAAGGATCGGTTCTCGAAAGAGAACCGGTCTTTTTTTTACCATAATCATATATGCATTCCTTAAGGGCTATTGACTATTAACTTCCAACGAACGAAGGGAGTGCCTACTTCTTTAAAACTACAATAACTTCTGAACTTGCTAAAGTTCAACATACTATAGAAATTGTTTTCTGTACGTTATAGAATTGTTTTTCTCTTGTATAAATGTATATTCCAAACTACGGAACTTATATTCCAAACTTTGGAACTTATATTCTAAACTACGGAACATAAGTTCCATAGTTCGGAATATAGATTTCTATTGCTTAAGCAAAACATTTATATAGCGTTAGAAAAAGATTTATATTGTGGTTTAACGATTTTAGTTGACCACTCTAAGTATTATTGATAATACGAGTTGACTCAGTTATTACTTATTTATAATTCACGTTGACTTACTTAATTTTAGTCATACTTATAGTTGACTACTTATGTCTATAGTCATTGTGGATTAACAACTTTGTTGACCACTCTATATAGTATAAAGCTACCGTTTCATTGGAATGTAAGTTGTATAGCATTTGCAACTACTCATCACTCGCATGTTTGCAGAATAGTTCTTTTACTTTTTCACCTTTTTACTCTCTTACCTTTAATTCCTTTTACCCCCAAATGCATCTTTTCATGAAAAATATTTGCACAGTAAAAGTTTTTATCGTACCTTTGCAACCGCAAATTTGAGAACATACTTAAGAGAGAATCACAAAAGAAAATATGAAAAAGTTATATGCAATCGTATCGTTGATGCTATCGTCTCTTAGCATCATGGCCACAGATTACACAGACTGTCCGATGGCCATCAAATCCAACATCAGTAACAAAATTGAGAATAGCAGCATTACTGTTTCCATCAATGGGACAACATTTTCCATCAATGGCTTGAAATACGCTGACACAGACCTCGGCAACGTAGAGCTCACCAATCTCCAGGTCGTCGATGGCTACAGTGACGGCACCATAGTATACGCCACTTCCGAGCCACAGTATATCACTATTGGAGGCGAAAAGGTGGTAGCCAACTTCCGGGGTGAAGTAAGGAACAACAAGTTCCGCGGCATCCTCAACTTGACAATCAATGGCAGCAACTATATTGCTACGATTGGCGACAAGGCAGACGAGTTAGGACAGTTGCCAAATGCAGGGTTCGAGGAGTTTCACGATGCGTCAGATACAAAGGAACCCAACGGATGGCACTCTTTCAAAACATGCACAGGCATTCTTAAGAGTACCGCCAGTAAAGCCAACAACACTTTTATAGAGCCAACAGAAAAGCATTCTGGCACAAATTGCGTAAAGATACAATCAGACATTCTAAAAGTGGTTTGGGTTTCTCAGCCAGCCAACGGAACCATGACAACAGGGCGCCTCCACGCAGGTTCAGCAACAGCAACGAACAAAGCCAACAACTCTACCATGGACTTTACCGACAAAGACAAGGATGGAAATGGAGATCCCTTCTACCCCATTTTTACCAACAAGCCTGACGGTATGACAGTATGGGTAAAATACAAAGGCAATGTTCAAGACTATCCATACGCCACGGTGACGGCCATCCTTGCGAACGACAAAGTACAAGATCCGGAAATAGATGACTACAAGAAGAATGTCATAGCCCGAGCAACAAACGCTAAGATTGAGAGCAACGACTTTGCTTGGCAGGAGCTCAATATCCCGTTCGTTTATGAGGACGGAAACAAAAACACACCAAAGGGCGTGCTTGTAACGATTTCCACCAACGCCGAGGCTGGCAAGGCAAGTTCCGACAAATCAAACCTGGATGTCATCTACGTAGATGACATCGCCATGATATACAATTCAGGTATGAAAACAGCTACTTACAAAGGAACAAGCCTCTCATTCGAAGACAACAAAGCCTCTATCGAGGTAGAGGGCAAAGCAGACGAGGCTGACTTCAACTTCACCTCCGATGGCGAGGGAGCTTACATCAGCAAGGTTCTGAAGACAAACGATGGCGGAATGGGCAAGTCAACCCTGTATGTAACCATTACCTCCAACGATTTGCAGACATCCAACTGTTTCGAGGTGGCCATCACAGACAAGACTGCCACAGGCATCTTCAACATCAAGAGCGACAGCAATTCTGCCCCATCTACCCTGTACAATCTTGCAGGACAACAAGTTTCCAACAGCTACAAGGGCATTGTCATCAAGAATGGCAAGAAGTACTTGAACAAATAAGACAGCTCATATCAATTACGAGCAACGAGGGATGCAATATCGTTTGCATCCCTCGTTTTTTAGAGACAACATCGACTCACCTTAGCTTGAGCTTAGCTTGAGGTTTTCATTCTTGATGTTTTTTACGAAAACATTTGGTCAGTAGCTTTTTTTATCGTAACTTTGCAGACATTAATATTATACAACTTGATTTATATGAGATTGTTCAAATTAGTAATAGCCTCCATGCTCCTCTGCGCATCCCTTGCTTCTTGTTTTAAGGAAGAACCTGAGAATGCCGAGTGTGACATAGAACAGGCTTACATACCAATGGACGACTACAAGACAATGTTCTTCTATGCCTCTGATGCACAAGTAGATGTACCATCAGACGACAAAGAGATACACTTCACCGTCCGCTCCAGTGCCGACCTCACTGCCGTGGCTCCTCAATTCAAATTGACAGAGGGAGCCACCATCTCTCCAGAGAATGGCAGCGTGCACGATTTTTCCGACCCATCAAAGCCTGTGGAATACACGGTTACTTCAGAAAACGGGAAATGGAGCCGTACTTACAAGGTATACTTTGACGTACTGCAAGAAATAGAAGGAGAAAAAGTTTGCGATTTCTCCAACTTCAAATTGAGCAATGACAACAAATACTTCACATGGTACGACAAGGTGGACGGAAAGGAGCTCCGCAACTGGGCAACAGGCAATCCTGGCTTCAAGATAAGCAACAGCAGCGCCTCTCAGTACGAATACCCGACAGTGCCAGCCTCAGATGGTGAAGAGCACAAGAATTGTGTCAAGCTGACAACTCGACGTACGAGTTCGCTCGCCGACATGGTGCACATGCCCATCGCCGCAGGCAACCTCTTCATCGGAACTTTCGATGCCTCCAATGCCCTCAAGGATGCCATGGCGGCCACCCACTTTGGTCTGCCATTCAGTTTCAAGACCAAGCCCCTCTACTTCAGCGGTTATTACAAATACTCTCCTGGCGAAAAGTTCACCGACCGCAACATGAAGGAAATAAAAGACCGCATCGACGAAGGAACCATATATGCCGTTTTATACGACAACCACGACCAGAACGGAAAGGCTGTCGTCCTGCATGGCGATGACGTGCAGACAAGCCAGCAAATTGCAGCAATCGCCATCTTGCCAAACATCGGAAAGACAGAAGAATGGAGTCACTTCAACATCACATTCAACTACAAGAAGAATGTAGATGCGGAGAAGCTTGCCAATGGGGGCTACAGTCTGGCTATTGTGTGTTCGTCAAGTGTAGACGGAGCCATTTTCCAAGGAGCCATAGGCAGCACGCTGTGGGTAGATAAATTGATTGTAAAATGTGAAAATGCCAACTAACCAAGATGAAAAAATATACATTGTCATTTCTCCTCCTGTTGGTCGTCATTAACAGCCATGCATGGAGTGCCGTCAAATTGTTGCAAAACTATAACTATTACGCCAGATTTGGCTATCATCTTGGTGGAACAGCACCTGTTGGCATGCCTGCCTCCATCCGTTCGCTCGACAGCTACAGCATCCGCCCCAACTTCTCGCTTGGCGTAGATGCCCATCATCCCTTCACTGACAAATGGGGTATCATGTTCGGGCTCCATTTCGAGAACAAAGGCATGAAAACGGATGCTACCGTAAAGAACTACCACATGAAGATAACACGTGGCAACGAAGAGCTGGAAGGTATGTTTACAGGAAGCGTAGTAACAAAAGTAGACCAAAGTCTTGCTACTATTCCCGTACAAGCCACCTACGATATCAATAAAAAGGTACGTATCAAGTTAGGTCCTTACTTCTCGTATGTAACCTCGCACAAGTTTAGCGGCTATGCCTACGACGGTTACATTCGTGTGAGAGAAGACGGACACCCAAAGGATGACCCTACAGGACAAAAAGTGGAACTGGGCAATGGCGAGGGTTCGCGTGGAGACTATGATTTCTCCACGGATATGCGTAACTGGCAGTTTGGTATCGACGCTGGTGCCGACTGGTATATCACCAAGCGTTGGGGAGCTTCGGTAGGATTGACATGGGGTCTCTCCGAGATATTCAAAAAAGACTTCGATGTCATCGAACAGCCACTCTACCCCATCTATGGAACTATTGGAATCATTTATCAATTAAAATAATTTTTAAACTTAGAAAGTAATGAAGAAAAATTTATTCTATTTTTTATTGGCAGCACTCTGCACGGTAAGTTTCACAGCTTGTAGCAGCGATGACGACAACGACAACAATGGTGACAACGGTGGCTTCACCGAATTGGAGCATGTATGGGAACTCGAGCCTACAGTAATGTATGACGAATCAGGCAATGTAACTACCAACCCAGACGATGCCGTAAAATATACTGGCTCTGTCCAGATAACATGGGATTGTCCTGAAGGAACAAGCATCAAGTTAGGCGATGGCGACGGCGCCATGGAACTTCCTGTCGCCAGCGTAAAGCAACTTGCCGAGAATCTTGGCAACGCCAATCTTCCTACAGTTCTCAAGAGCGTAGAGTTTAAGAGCAATGGTCAGATTGTCGCTATCTACAAGGATGCAGAAACAACTACATCCAACTTACCATATACAGATGGTTGGAAGACCGCTTCAGACTATGCTACCTACAAAAAGGTGAACAACAACCAAATTCTTGTTTTCCTCAACACCACCAAGGTGACAGAAGGCATGGATGCTGACGAGAAAGCCACCCTCACCGAAATACTCAATATATTCAAGGATGGTGTTCCTGTCAACATTCGTTGGAGCGAAAACAACAGCAAGGCATACTTCTACGTAGACAAGACATTCATCACCTCCTTGATGAACAACCAAACTCTCAAGGCTATGCTGGATAACCTCAAAGACGAAGACTTAAATGGTATGGCTCCATTGCTCAAGGCTGCAGTAAATTCTGTAAAGGACGTAATGGACAAAACTACAAAATTTGAGGCTGGCTTAGAACTGATGAAGAAGTAAGCACATCCTTTGCAACTCAAAATATAGCGGGAGGCAAACGAAACCTATCGTTTGCCTCCCGTTTTGCTGCATGTCCGTACCAATAACACTTCCGTACGAATTTACGATTCAATAAAATGAATATCCCCCGTTGGCGGAATTAATTTAGTACGTACTTGCTTCTGCCAACGGGGTGTATAAAGAAAATCAAACCTTGGCCTGATGCTGGTCACGAAGCAAGTCGTTGACCGTCTTCACAGGATTGAAAGTGCTGAGGGGAACCTCCACAAAAACCGTGTTCCAATCGCTCATAGCACCGTTCCAAAGCCCTGGGAGTTCGAGTGCCTTCAGTTCCTTGCCGTTCTTGCTCTTGCTGCTGATAAATCCAGTATTGGGATCCACATACTTGGGCAGGTCGAAATCGTTGCCCTTATAGTCTTTTGTTGCACAGACAAGATCCACAGGATTGAAGTGCGTGCCATGCGCAAACATCTCCATGTACTCCTTGTTGTTCTTGTCTATCTGCGAGCTTTCCAAAATCTGCAGACTCACGGTTCCGTCGTTGTTGTACGTGAGGAAAGGCCCGCCACCAGGCTCGCCCACATTCTTCACCACGCCGCAAACACGCATAGGACGGTTCAGCTTCTTGCGCAAGTAAATCACCAGTTCGGCATCCTCCAATTCCTTGATGTCTGCCTTGCGGCAACACAAGTCACGTTGCAGGAATCGGATAATCTCCTCCAGCTTTGTGTGGTTGTAAGTACCCGAGTCAAGCACACGCAGATACTCGAAAGCCTTCTGCTGAAGCGAAACCAAGATTCCGGCAATCACCTGCTTGTAAGTCACAGTGTCGGCCTTCAAACGGTCGGGCACCACGTTGTCGATATTTTTGATGAACACCACATCAGCGTCAATCTCGTTCAGATTCTCTATCAACGCTCCATGACCGCCCGGACGGAAGAGCAGCGAGCCATCCTCGTTGTGGAACGGAGTGTTGTCGGGATTGGCTGCGATGGTATCTGTACTTGGCTTCTGCTCGGAGAAAGAAATGTTGTACTTCACGCCAAACCTCTTGGCATAGCTCTCTTCTTTCTCGGCCACCACCCTTTCGAAAAGTTTCAAATGGTCGTGAGAAACCGTAAAGTGGACATTGGCCTCGCCGTTGCTGCTGGCATAAAGCGCAGCCTCGACAAGGTGTTCCTCCATTGGTGTGCGAATCTCCTCGTCGGAATACTCATGGAACAACAGCAAACCCTTGGGCAACTGTCCGTAGTTGAGTCCACTCTCCTTCAGCAAGTTAGCCACAACGGCCTTGTACTTGCCAGCCTTGATGAGGTCGCACACGCTGCTGCCCTCGTTCTCCTTGCACTTCTTGCAAAGAGCCTTGCGGAAAGCAAACTTCTTGATGTTGTCGAAGAAACGCTTCTCGAAGTCGGTGGTAGGCACGTCGTAAGGTGCATCGAGAAAAGCAAAGAGATCCTTGAACATTCGGCTTGCCGCACCCGACGCTGGCACAAACTTCACTATGCGGTGTCCTTGCTTCTTGTATTCTTCCCACACGTCTTCGTACTTCTTCACCTCCTCTGCGCTGGGAGCCAAGATGCCCCTGCCAATGGCCGCCGCACCTTCGAGACGAAGAAAGGGAAAGCCATTCTTGATTTGATTCAATTGCTTGTCTATTTGCTGCTCCGAAATGCCGCGGGCTGCAATTTGGGTTAGTTCTTGCTGATTCATGATACCATATTTATGTTATTTTTCCTTTAGTTGTGCTACAAATGTAGTAAGTTTTTTTCGAAATAAGAAATTTTCTGACGTTTTTTTGTACCTTTGCAATAAGATTTTAAGAAAAGGGAAGAATTATGGACGAAAAATTCACTTTTACACCCGAAGAAAGGGAACAAGCCCTTCTCATACAGAACCGGCTGCGCACTGCTGTCGGAGACACCTTCAGCACCCAAGACGAACAACTACTCAGAGACGATATCCACCACGCATTCATCAACCATCAGATAAGCCGCGATGTCTTTGGGCTGAACCCCATACTGCATGCCCTGCAGACCGCCGAGATAGCTGTCAACGAAATAGGACTGAGGCGTGACGGTGTGATTGCCATCCTGATGCAGAACAGTGTGATGGATGGTTATCAGACGCTTGACGACATAGAGAAGAAATATGGTGAAAGCGTAGCGCACATCATCCGCGGCCTGTTGCGCATCAACGAACTATACAAGCGTAATCCTGTCATCGAGAGCGAGAACTTCCGCAATCTGCTCATCTCGTTTTCGGAAGACATGCGCGTGATTCTCATCATGATAGCCGACCGTGTCAACGTGATGCGACAAATCAGAGACACCGACCAGGTCGAAGCCAAGCAACGCGTGAGCGAAGAGGCAAGCTATCTCTATGCTCCCCTCGCCCACAAATTAGGGCTCTACAAACTGAAGAGCGAGCTCGAAGACTTGAGCCTAAAGTACTTAGAGCACGATGCCTACTATATGATAAAGGAGAAACTCAACGCTACCAAGGCATCGCGCGACGCATACATAGCACGTTTCATCAAACCTATACAAGAGAAGCTGGATGCTGCCGGGCTGAAATATCACATGAAAGGGCGCACAAAGAGCATCCACTCCATCTGGCAGAAGATGAAAAAACAGCAATGTGGCTTCGAGGGTGTGTACGACCTCTTCGCCATACGCATCATCCTCGACTCGCCACGCGACAAGGAATATATGCAATGTTGGCAAGTGTTCGCACTCATCACGGCCATGTATCAGCCCAACCCAAAACGAATGCGCGACTGGCTCTCCGTGCCCAAGAGCAATGGTTACGAAAGCCTGCACACCACAGTTCTCGGACCTGAGAACAAATGGGTGGAAGTGCAGATACGCACAGAACGCATGGACGAGATTGCCGAGCACGGACTGGCCGCCCACTGGCGCTACAAAGGCATCAAGAGCGAGAAGGGAGGCATCGACGAATGGCTCGCCAACATCAGAAGTGCATTGGAAAACAACGATGACCTGCAGCTGATGGATCAGTTCAAGATGGACCTGAAGGAAGACGAGGTGTATGTCTTTACACCTAAGGGCGACCTACTCAACTTCCCCAAGGGAGCTACGGTGCTTGACTTCGCTTACTACATTCACTCACGCATCGGCAACACCTGCGTGGGAGGAAAGATCAACGGACGTGCCGTGAGCTTCAGGCAAGAGTTGCACTCTGGCGACCAAATAGAGATTCTGACACAGAGCAACCAGAAGCCACGCCAGGAATGGCTCAACATTGTGAAGACCTCAAAAGCCAAGTCCAAGATTCGCCTCGCCATCAAGGAAACACAAAAGAAGGAAGGACTCCTGGCCAAGGAGCTTTTGGAACGACGCTTCAAGAACAGGAAGATGGAAATCGAAGAGAGCATCATGGCACGTACCATCAAGAAGATGGGCTACAAGGAAAACTCTGATTTCTACAAGGATATCGCCGAGGAGAAGATAGACCCCAACAGCATCATAGAGAAGTACATAGCAGAACGCGACCACGACCAGAACACGACCAATGCGACACGTCCTGCAGCCAGTGCGGAAGAGTTCGAGTACGAGAATCCAACTGAGGAAATGATGCGACAAAGCGACGATGTGCTCGTCATCGATGAAAATCTGAAAGGAATAGACTTCGAGTTGGCACATTGCTGCCACCCCATCTACGGAGACCCTATCTTTGGCTTCGTTACCGTGAGCAAAGGCATCAAGGTGCATCGCGCCGACTGCCCCAATGCCAAGGAACTACAACGACGTTTCGGCTATCGCATCGTAAAGGCAAGATGGAGCGGCAAGGGAACATCCAAGTATGCCATCACCCTGCGAATCATCGGCAACGACGACATCGGAATTGTAAGCAATATCACCAACATCATATCCAAAGAGGACAAGCTCGTGATGAGAGGCATCAATATTTCATCCAAAGACGGGCTCTTCTCTGGCAACATCACGGTGATGATCGATGATGCCAGCCGAACAGAAGCACTCATCAAGAAGCTAAGTACCATAAAGGGCGTGAAGCAAGTAATGAGAATTTAGAACATAATAAAAAGGAGTTACCTTTCCTGACACTTGTCGGAAATGGTAACTTCTTTTATTATTTTACCATGTTTGCAAATGTTGCAAACTTCCGCATTCACCAAGGTACTGGAGTTAAAATACAGAAATTGTTTCCTTTATCCTACTCCACATCCCTTACAAGCATGATTTCCCAATACTCGAAGTCGCCACCCAAAGCTTGCTTGAGTTCCGAAACTGTTTTCATCTCAGGATGAGCCTGCATAAAGTCGCGAATCTTCTTTTCGCGGCTGGTAGAGACGAGAGCTCTAAGACCTATCTCACGCTCACGCACATAATGCGCCAAATGACTGATGATGGTACTCTGGGCAAGTCCGCGGGCAGCGGCAATCTGCTGCACATTCATTCCCTCCTTGAAGAGGTCGAGACTGATCTGGCGGGTAGGCGTCTTGGGAGCCTTAGGTTCTTTGGGTTCCTTGGTTGCCGACTTTCGCTTGCGGCCACTACCAACTCCCGTTGATTCCTCGCCAGCACGCAACAAAATAAATTGCGCCTTCTTCTTCAGGTAGTCGCCCACCGAGAACTCGGCCTCCTGCTCATAACGCAGAAGCGACTGTTTGAGCAGTGTCTCATCGGCAAAAGATCCGAAACGGTCGGAAAATTGTTTCTTCGCTGCCTTATTGTCGGTCGACACGTTCGTCTTCTTCAGCAGGTCGGTCACAACGCCTATCTTTTGCCAAAAGTATTTCGCTGCCTTGTGTATGCGTTCCTGCAAAGCAGCGTCGCCCACATCGGGATTGGCATTGAGCATGCTGGAATACTGCACCCTAAACTTGTCGGAAACTGCCGTCAGACTCTTCAGCACCACACCAAGTTTTTGATATTCGCCTACGAGTCGTGGATAATTACTCATGAAATACTCTACTAAGCAGCGCAACAACAAATCATAGCTCTGCTGTAAGGAACGGAAATCGAAAAGCTCGGCAATACATTGTTGCACATAGAGTTGCTGCAACGTAGCTATTTGATTCTCTGTAGGCGGAACCATAAGGTCGCTGTATCGGTCTACAGTACTGTCGCTGATAATGGCCGAACGCGAGAGAGGCTTGCTGAGCACCATTCCCTCCAACGACTTGCAGCGGCTCAGTGCCACATAGGTTTGCCCATGGGTAAATGAACGCGAGGCATCTATGATGGCATGTTCAAAGGTAAGTCCCTGGCTTTTGTGTATGGTGATGGCCCAAGCCAGGCGCACGGGGTACTGACGGAATTTTCCTTCCACCGTTTCCTCAATCTCTTGAGTCTGTTCGTTGAGCGTATACTTCGAGTTGGTCCATTCCGCCTTCTCCAGTATAATCTCATCGCCATGTTCCTTTCCCCTTACCCTTATTTCCTCAGCATCAATACCTATCACCTCGCCTATCATACCATTATAGAACCGGTGGTCGGCATCGTTCTTGATAAACATAATCTGAGCACCCTTCTTCAGCATCAGTCTGTAATCGGCTGGGTATGATGCCTCAGGGAAGTTGCCCTCCACCTCTGCCGTAAAACTGAAGACCTTAGAAGGCAAGGCTTCCAACTCCTGCTCGTTGATGTGCTGGGCAGGATTGTTGTGAGTGGTAAGACGAATGTAGCCTCTGTCCTTAGGGGGCTTAAAGTCAGGCAAATAGCGCTTGTTGATGGAAGCAAGGGTTTCGTCGCTTGCCTTGTTTTCTCGTATCTGGTTAAGAAGTGCCACAAACCTTTCGTCCTGCTGGCGATAGACCGTCTGCAGTTCTATGGTAAGATAGCGTGCCTGCTGCAATGCCTTGCTCGAAAAGAAAAAAGGAGTGTCATAATACTGGCGCAGCAGACTCTCCTCGTGCTCTGTCACGACGGGTGCCAACTGCTGCAAGTCGCCTATCATCAGCAACTGAACACCGCCAAAGGGTAAATCGTGCTTGCGATAACGACGCATCACCGAGTCTATGGCATCCAGCAAGTCGCTCCTCACCATACTTATCTCGTCGATTACCAAAAGGTCCATTGTTCGAATAATGTTTCGCTTCACCTTGCTGAACTGGTATCGCCTCTGTTCGCCTCCGCTAAAGCTCGCACCAGGCAGATAAGGAGAAAGTGGCAGCTGAAAGAAAGAATGAATGGTTGCGCCACCGGCATTAATGGCTGCGATACCCGTAGGAGCAAGAACTACCATTCGCTTGGGCGACCTGCGCTTTAATTCTTTCAAGAATGTTGTCTTTCCTGTACCCGCCTTGCCTGTAAGAAACAGGTTGGCGCTCGTCTTCTCTATGATATTCCAAGCCTTCCGAGACTCCTCATTCATTTCCATCATGATGTGCATTATTATGTGACTAAAGTTTAATAAGACTGTTCTTTATCGTGCAAAGATAATCATTTTTATCCAACAGTCGCGCGTATAGGGAGTTAAAGAAGCTAAAGGATTTGGCATTCTTATGGATTGCCAAGCAGCAAGATGAAACAGTCTGGCATTTTTGACACTCATTCTTTTATACCCTGCTAAAACTCAATACGGGAACAATACGGGAAGAACAAAGGTCATGACGATGCCAATAATAACCTGCAAAGGAAGCCCAACCTTGACATAGTCCATAAACGAATAGCCTCCAGCTTTCATCACAAGCGCATTAGGCGGTGTGGAAAAAGGTGAGGCAAAACACATACTGGCGCCCAAGGTTACAGCAAAGAGGAATGCATAAGGACTCACCCCCACCTGCCGGGCTGCCACCAAAGCTATAGGAGCCATCAGTACGGCTGTGGCCGTATTGCTGATAAACATGGTCATGAGCGAGGTAGTGAAATAGATGCCTGCCAAAAGGGCTGTAGGACCTAAAACACCCAAACTGTCCACCAATGTCTGCGACATCAAAGCCGAGGCTCCCGTCTTCTCAAGGGCTGTAGACATTGGCATCATGGCAGCAATAAGCACGATGCTTTCCCAGTTGATTGTCTTATAGGCTGCCTCAACATTTCGGAAACATCCGGCAAAGACAGTCAGCAAACCTGCTATAATGACTGCCGTGACTGGAGCCACAGGAATAAAGTTGAATACCATCATTGCCACCATCAGCAACAGGATAGCAGCAGCAACAGGAGCCTTGTAATCGAGAAGCACTTTTCCGGCTGTCTTCTCTGGCTGGTCGAGCACAACCCAGTTGGCCGTATCTGCTGCCAAATGAGCCAAATTGGTCCACTCTCCTTGCACCAAGAGCATATCGCCAACATGCAGTCGGGTATCAATCAAGTTGTCTGTTATATACTCATTTCCTCTCCGTACACCCAACACATTAATGCCAAATCGCTTACGAAGATTGGCTTCACCTATTCTTAGACCTGCGAAATTAGAAGTTGGCATAACAACTATCTCGGAAAGCCCCAAGTCATAGAAGTCTATCTTTACGTTCTTCATCTTGCGCAGACCATAATCAGCGGCAAAGCGTCTCATCTTTGTTTCGTCACCTATTATATATAAGGTATCATGCTCGCCTATGATACTGCTACTTTTCGCCATATTCTGATTGACATCTTTCATGAGCCCCAAGTGCGACTTCCTCTCGTTTCTTATCTCGATGACACTCACACCATATAGCTTCTGTATACGGAGTTCCTTGAGAGTTTTGCCTACAATATCGAGCCTTTCGCCATGCTCATCAAGAGCTGCCGACGAACGATTGGAAGGCACGATATACCGATGCAGATTATCGAGCAGGCGATATTCCTGCACCAAATCATCGAGCGACTTGCCTTTCTTCTTTTTCTTTCCTCTCTGCTTGCGGCTCAGAAACAGTCGGCTCAAAGGCATAAGCACTATGATGCCAACAGCTATTACAATAACCCCCACAGGCATAAAAGAGAAGAAACCGAGTGACTGATAGCCCGCTTCTGTAAGCACCTCGTCGATGACAAGGTTAGGTGGAGTGCCGATAAGCGTAAGCATTCCGCCTAAGCTGCCGGCAAAGGCAAGTGGCATGAGGAAGCGTGAAGGTTGTAAGCCCGATGCAGAAGCAAGGCTTACGACAATGGGCATCATAAGTGCCACCGTACCCGTATTGCTGACAAAGGCTCCGATAAACGAAGTGACAAGCATTACCAAGAGAAAGGTAATGGTTTCGTTGCCGTGCGAAAGTGCCATGAGTTTATTGCCAGCAAGTTTGGCAAGCCCCGTCTGCATGATTGCTCCACCCACCACAAAAAGTCCTATCATCATGATGACTATGGGCGACGAGAAGCCTGCAAGAGCTTCTGTGGGAGTAAGTATCCCAAAGACAAGGAGTGACACCAGAGCAGTAAGCGCCACGATATCGGCCCTCATCCTGCCCCAGACAAACATGGCAACGGTAATGATTAATATAATAAGCGTTACTGTCATGTGTGCAAAACTACTTATTTTTTCGCAAATGGCAAAAGAATTGTTGTCGAAAAAAGCAAGAAGACCGAAGAAAATGTAAAATAGAAAACAAAAAAGAAAAGTTTTACGCATTTTATTTGTAACTTTGTAGGCAATAATCAATTTATACTTAAAAGCCATAACTATTATGAGAAAATTCCTTTTTGCCATTACGCTCGCCAGCATGATGCCACTGGGCACAAAGGCACAGCAGACGACGCTACTGCCCTACCAGAATCCAAACCTCACATCGGAAGAAAGAGCCAACGATTTGCTCGCAAGACTTACCCTTGAGGAGAAAACACAGCTGATGATGGACACCTCTCCTGCCATCGAAAGATTAGGTATCCCACAGTTCCAATGGTGGAACGAAGCCTTGCACGGAGTGGGTCGCAACGGCTACGCCACTGTATTCCCCATCACTATGGCCATGGCTTCTTCCTTCGACGACCAACTACTCTATCAAGTATTTACAGCCGTAAGCGATGAGGCACGTGCCAAAAATGCCATTGCCAAGAAGACAGGCAACATCAGGCGATACCAATGTTTGAGTTTCTGGACTCCCAACATCAATATCTTTCGCGATCCCAGATGGGGACGTGGACAAGAGACCTACGGTGAGGATCCTTATCTGACAAGCCGTATGGGACTGGCCGTAGTCAATGGTTTGCAGGGGCAGAGTTTCGATGGAACACCTTCGCCTACCAAATATAAAAAACTCTTGGCTTGTGCCAAGCATTTTGCCGTACACAGCGGACCAGAATGGAATCGCCACTCGTTCAATATAGAGAACCTACCCGAAAGAGACCTTTGGGAAACCTACCTACCTGCCTTCAAGGCCTTAGTACAGAAGGGGCATGTGGCTGAGGTGATGTGTGCTTACCAACGCATCGACGGTGCACCATGTTGCTCTAACGCCAGATATGAGCGCCAAATATTGCGTGACGAATGGAAATTCGATGGACTCATCACTTCCGACTGTGGTGCCATAAACGACTTCTTCATTCCTGGACGCCATGGCACAGCCAAGAATGCCGCCCAAGCTACGGCACAAGCTATCGAGACCGGCACCGACGTAGAATGTGGAAGCGTGTATCGCTCGCTTCCAGAAGCCGTTAAGCAAGGCTTTATCAGCGAAGATAAAGTAGATGTCAGCCTAAAACGACTACTCAAGGCTCGCTTCGAACTAGGCGACTTCGACAAGGACGAGCAGGTGGAATGGACAAAAATTCCATCCTGTGTCATCGCGAGCCAAGCCCACAAGGACCTTGCACTCGAGATGGCAGAAGAAGGATTGGTTCTGTTGCAGAACAAGGACAACATTCTTCCATTAAGCAAGAATCAAAACATTGTCGTCATGGGTCCCAACGCCAACGACTCCATCATGCAGTGGGGCAACTATGCAGGATATCCCACATCAACTACAACCATACTACAGGGTATCCGCAATCTGACAGGCAAGAATGTAAAATACATACAGGGGTGCACCCTAACACGCAGTGAGGCCAGCCAAAGCCTATTCGACCATTTCACCTCTCCTTCAGGCAAGAAGGGCATGCTGGCTACCTACTGGAACAACACACAAATGGCGGGCTCTCCAATCATCACCGCTGACATGACCTCGCCCATCAATCTTAGCAATGGTGGCAACACGGTTTTTGCCCCAGGTGTAAACCTCACCCAATTCTCGGCACGCTACGAAGGAACCTTCATATCCGACAAGGACGAAACCCTGTCACTTCGCTTAGGATGTGATGACGGATACCGCCTCATCATCGATGGCGACACCGTGGCCAACGTATGGAAAGGACGTGCACGTGTGCAAGAACTCAACAAACCCATCCAGGTAAAGAAGGGAAAGCCTGTCAAGGTACAGGTAGACTACTTCCAGGCTAACGACATGGCTGTAATGAAATTCGACATCGTACACGACTATACGCCTACCGACCAGCAGCTACTATCCGAAGTAGGCAATGCAGACATCGTTATATTTGCAGGCGGCATATCTCCAAGATTAGAAGGCGAGGAGATGAAGGTATCCGAACCAGGATTCAAGGGTGGTGACCGTACCGACATTCAACTTCCAGAGGCACAACGCAAGTTGATAGCCATGCTTCACCAAGCAGGCAAGAAGGTGGTGTTCGTCAACTGTTCGGGTAGTGCCATCGCCATGGTGCCTGAGACACAAAACGCACAAGCCATACTGCAGGCATGGTATCCTGGCGAACGAGGCGGCGAGGCCGTGGCCAACGTACTTTTTGGAAAAGTAAACCCATCCGGCAAGTTGCCTATCACCTTCTACAAGAGTGTAAAAGACTTACCCGACTTCCTCGACTACACCATGAAGAATCGCACCTATCGTTACTTCAAGGGAGATGTCCTCTTCCCCTTCGGACATGGCTTGAGCTATACCACCTTTAGCTATGGCAAACCAACTTATAAAGATGGAAAACTGATCTTTACGATACAGAACAAAGGCAAGCGCGAAGGAACAGAGGTGGCACAGGTATACATTCAACAATTAGCAGATACAGAAGGACCAATAAAGACTCTAAAAGCCTTCAAACGTATAAGTCTGAAGGCAAAAGAGAAACAAACTGTCAGCATCGAACTTCCACGAAGCAGTTTCGAATGCTGGGACTCTGGCACCAACACCATGAGAATTGTACCTGGGGAATACAAGATTTATGTAGGCACATCAAGCGCCTGCTGTACGGATATTGAGGTGACCATCGAATGAGATGGTCACTTCTACTTGATAGCTTACCGAGCTATCGGGCATGGCAAGGACTGCACGAAAGTGAATGCCTGTCTTGTCCACGGCACGGAAAACCATATCGCTCAGTACCGCCTGCTCCAAGAAAGAGGCAGGCACTTGATGTCTGAAGTCCTGCTTACGGAAGTCGCGTCCGAAAAGGCGCGAGGCTCCGTGATAGACATTCACATTTACGATATTGTCATAATACACATTATCCACCTCCACGCCATCATCATTATAAGTGCTCTTAAGCACTTTGTAAGTTGTTGGATTGACTTGCGTGTAGAGATGATACCTCCCTGTTCCAAAAGTCACGATGGTATCTCTCCGCACAAGTCGTCCCTGATTGAGCACCACAGGCTGCTGATGGTTAAAAGAGCTGAGATAGGACTTGTCGGTTGTCTTTACCAACTTGAGCACATCACCATTCTGAGTTTTAAACTCAAAGAGATGAGCAGACTGTTTTACGATAGCATATCGTATCTCATTGGCTCCTCGTATCACCAAAGTATCAGCCGATACATAAAAATAGGTAGGCATACTGGTAGAGTCTGGATAGTAAATGGTATCGCCCTTCACTCGAAAAACCACATCCTCGTCATCCTCGTCAACCCATATTCCTTGAAGCATCTGCTTGGCCTTTAAGTTTTCTCTGAACACATCCTTTCGGGAATGTTCATTACAGGCAGCAAACATCATCAGACATCCTATGACAAATAAAATAATACTGCGATTCATTAATGTTTTAATTTCCTTTTCTATCCTCTTCACTCGAAAACCTCGGCATCCTTTAGGGAAGTAGCCTTGAGTAAATCTTTCTCGGAAGTAAGCACATCTTTGGCTGAAATAGGCCATTTGATGTTGATGTCCTCATCATTCCAGCGAATACTGGCCTCGTGCAGAGGTGCATACACATTATCTACCTTATAGGTAAACACCGCCTCATCACTCAGAACCAAGAAGCCGTGGGCAAAGCCACGCGGAATGAAAAGTTGACGCTTGTTGTCCTCGCTCAGTTCCACAGCCACATACTTACCAAAAGTAGGACTACTCCGGCGAATATCAACAGCCACATCAAGCACACGGCCACGGATGACACGCACCAACTTGGCCTGAGAATATTCGCCTTTCTGATAATGTAGTCCACGAAGGACTCCATAACTCGACTTGGATTCATTGTCCTGTATAAATTCCACATGGCGACCTATATGCTGGTCGAAATCTTCCTGTCGCCACGACTCAAAGAAATAACCACGTGCATCACGAAAAACCTTGGGTTCCAAAACATAAACACCCTCAATCTCTGTCTTCAAATATTCCATTGTTCTTTCTATTTTTTAGTTTAGTCTACAGGCTTCCCTACAAACACAAAAACTACACCTTACTAATATATATGGCAAAGATAATGTTTTTTTTCGAAACAACAAAACAAATAAAACTTTTTATAGCCTATAACTTTTTTTTATGTAAAATCGTTGGCTGGTAGAGAAAAAATAACTATCTTTGCAAACGTGATTGAACTGGAAAGACATATAGAGATTCTACTTTTGAGCAACGATTGCGTGATAGTCCCCGGCTTTGGAGGCTTTATGGCTCATCATGTAGATGCAAGATATGATGGCAAAGACAGTATGTTTTTGCCACCACTTAGAACCATTGGCTTCAACCCGCAGCTCACCATGAATGATTCGCTCTTGGCTCTTTCTTATGTAGAGGCCTACGACATCAGCTATCCCGATGCCCTTAGCCGTATTGCTGAAGACGTGAGAGAAATTCGTGCAGAGCTCGACATTAACGGGAAATACGAATTAACTGATATCGGTACACTTTACCTCAACAGTCAAGGCACATATACTTTTGAACCTTGCGAGGCTGGCCTGCTAACTCCAAACTATTACGGTTTAGACGGTTTTTTAATGCTGCCACTCAAGGAGCTTAGTACATCTACAGAAAGTGAGGAAGAAACTGCAACTGTAGAATTTGCACCCTTCAGCAACAATGCCCCCCAACAGTCAGAAGATAACAAGGGCTGTCAATATTCTATGACAGAACCTGCGTTTGCAAGCGAACAAGAGAAAGAAAACAGCAACAGCGACTTCGTACAGATAAAGAAAAGCTGGCTTCGTAATGCTGTGGCTGCATGCATTGCGCTCATTGCATTCTTCACCCTCTCCACTCCACTTGACATGCCAAAGGTGCAGAAGAGCCAAATAGACATCAGCATGCTGAACCGTCTCATGCCAAAGGAAATAGTAAAGGACAACAGCATCAGGACTTTTGAAGCAACGGCAACAGAAGTCAAAAAAGCCGAGATAGAAAAGCAAGAAATAACCAAGCCACATTATTATTACAGTATCGTGCTGGCAAGCCGTGTTACAAAACGCAACGCAGCCACCTATACTGAGAGTTTGCAAGCCAAGGGCTTCAAAAACACCAGAGTGCTAATTACAGCCAATAACGTGAAGGTTATCTACGGTTCATACGAAACCGAACAACAGGCATACACTGTGCTCAACCAAATGCACCACCACGAGGCATTTGCCGATGGATGGGTAACCCTCGTGAAAGAATAAGCGCATGAAAAGAGTAAGATGTCCTAAATGTGACAATTTTATCACATTCGACGAAACCAAGTATCAAGCCGGACAAAGTCTTGTTTTCGTATGTCCACAATGCAACAAGCAGTTTGGCATACGCATAGGAGTATCCCAGCTACGCAAGACCCAAAAAGAGGAAATACCTAACGAAAGAGCTAATGAACATGGCGTGGGTTCTATCGTGGTGATAGAGAATGTTTTTGCCTACAAACAGGTAATACCTCTGCAAATGGGCGACAACATCATAGGACGTTACATGAAAAACAGCGGCATCAACTGTCCAATCGAAACTGTAGACCCCAGTGTTGACATGAACCATTGCGTCATCAATGTGAGTCGAGACAAGAATGGAAATCTAAAATATGTTTTGCGCGATGGTCCAAGCTATACAGGAACCTTTGTTAACAATGTAATTTTAGGCGACAGAGAGCGTCGCGTCATAGAGGATGGAACACTCTTTACCATAGGGGCTACATCTATTATTTTACGATCTGCTGATAATGAAGACGAATAGTTACATTATTTTCGCTTACTATCTGAAAGAAATCCTCACACTTTTATAATCTTTTTGCCTATATTTTCTTTATATTGTAAGAAAATGCGTACCTTTGCATCTGTAAACTTAAGATTAACGCAAGCTTATGGATGTAGCTATTGTAAAATACAACGCCGGAAACATCTACTCCGTAGTGAATGCCATGAAAAGACTTGGCATAACCCCCATCCTCACCGACGACGCAGAAACTCTGCGCAAGGCCGACCGCGTGCTCTTTCCAGGACAGGGACAGGCCAAGGAAGCAATGCTCTATCTCAAGGCACATAGACTTGACGAAACCATCAAGGCGCTCATACAACCAGTCTTGGGAATTTGCGTAGGACAGCAACTCCTATGCCGCCATTCTGAAGAAGGAGATATAGATTGTATCGGTATTTTTGATGTCGACGTAAAGAAGTTTATACCCCAACAGCACCAGGACAAAGTACCAGCTATGGGATGGAACGAAATCTACGATTTAAGTTCACCCTTGATGAAAGACTTGGGCGAAAATCCATATACTTATTTCGTGCATAGCTACTACGTGCCATTATGTCAAGAAACCATTGCTACAGCCAACTACATACATCCGTACAGCGCCGCTTTGCACAAAAACAATTTCTACACCTGCCAATTTCATCCAGAAAAGAGCGGAAATGTAGGTGAACAAATTCTCAAGAACTTTATGGAATTATGAATATAGAACTCATACCGGCCATCGATATCATTGGCGGACAATGCGTAAGACTCACAAAGGGCGACTACGCCCAAAAGAAAGTGTATGATGACAACCCAGCAAAAGTGGCTAAACACTTTGAGGAATTAGGGTTCAAGCACCTACATGTAGTTGACCTTGATGGAGCTAAATCAAAGCACATCGTCAACGACAAAGCACTGAAAGCCATTACGTCAGCCACTTCACTCATAGTAGATTTCGGAGGGGGCATCAAGACAGAGGAGGATATAGAAAAAGCATTTGATGCAGGAGCTGCCAAGGTGACAATAGGAAGCATCGCTGTGACAAATCCAGAACTTTTCCTTAGCTGGATAGACAAATATGGAACTGAGCGACTTATCTTAGGAGCTGATGTGAGAAACGGCAAAATATCTATCAACGGTTGGAAGGAAGACTCGGAAGAAAAACTGTCGTCTTTCCTAAAACAGTATACCGAAAAGGGAGTGCGCAACGTGCTCTGCACAGAAATCAGCAAGGACGGAACCCTGCAGGGACCAGCCATAGAACTTTATAAAGAGATCATGACTGCCCACCCTCAGCTTCACCTTATTGCCTCTGGAGGCGTAAGCTCCAACGAGGACATCGAGGCTTTAGAGGCAGCAGGCATCCCGGCTGTAGTATTCGGAAAAGCCTTCTATGAAGGTAAAATCGACATAGACAAGCTGAAGCTTTAAACAAACAAGGTTGGAACTTCTGATAAGATATCTACAGCAATTGTTCTGCGAAATAAAAACATGACAGATATGGTTGAACAAAATATAAGCAAAGGATTGGCTAAGAGAATCATCCCCTGTCTCGACGTGAAGAACGGAGAGACTGTAAAGGGTACAAACTTCGTGCACCTTCGCAGCGCAGGCGACCCTGTGGAATTGGGAAAAGCCTATAGCAATGCTGGTGCCGACGAACTCGTTTTTCTCGATATAACAGCCAGCTTTGAAGGGCGAAAGACCTTTGTCGACATGGTGACACGAGTAGCCGAAAATATCAACATACCATTCACCGTGGGAGGGGGAATCAACGAACTGAAGGATGTAGACCGGTTGCTCAATGCAGGAGCCGACAAGGTAAGTGTCAACAGTGCAGCCATACAAAATCCTGAACTCATTGACGAGATAGCCGGACACTATGGTTCGCAAGTATGTGTATGTGCCATAGATGCACGACTCGACAGCGATGGATGGCACTGCTACGTAAAGGGAGGAAGAGAAAGAGTGGAATTGGGACTCTTTGCATGGGCAAAGGAAGTAGCCGACCGAGGTGCGGGCGAAATACTCTTTACCAGCATGGACCATGACGGCGTAAAACAAGGTTTCGCCAATGAGGCTTTGGCAAGACTTGCCGACGAACTGAGCATTCCTGTCATAGCATCGGGAGGAGCAGGCAACATGCAGCATTTCCGCGAAGTCTTCACCTTAGGTAAAGCCGACGCCGCACTCGCTGCCAGCGTGTTTCACTTCGGAGAGATAGCCATCCCTGACCTCAAGAAATATCTACGCAGAGAAGGTATCAACGTAAGAATATAGAACTGAACGTTAATATATAGCAGCAGTATAAAGACTAAGAAGATATGGAAATAAATTTCGAAAAGATGGGAGGTCTTGTTCCAGCTATCATCCAGGACGCAGTAACCAAAAACGTACTGATGCTGGGATTCATGAACAAGGAAGCATACGAAAAGACCAAAGCCACAAAGAAAGTCACCTTCTGGAGCCGTTCACGCAACTGTCTGTGGACCAAGGGGGAGACATCAGGAAACTACCTAAACCTCGTCAGCATTCAAAATGATTGCGACAAAGACACTTTGCTTGTCAAAGTACACCCACAGGGACCAACCTGTCATAAGGGTACAGACACCTGCTGGGGCGAGGACAACACACTGAACCCAATCCTCTTTCTCTCAGAGTTGCAGGACTTCATATGCAAACGTCATGAAAAAATGCCAGAGGGAAGCTATACCACCAGTCTTTTCCAGAAGGGCGTGAACAAAATGGCACAGAAAGTAGGCGAAGAAGCCGTGGAAACAATCATCGAGGCAACAAACGGCAATAACGAGAAACTCGTCTACGAATCTTCAGACCTGCTCTACCACCTCATCGTCCTGCTAACCAGCAAGAAGCTGCGTATTGAGGACGTGGCAAAAGAACTACAGGTACGCCACGACCCAGAATGGGACAAAAAGCGCCGAACAGCAAAGAGCAGAGGTGAGATGAAGTAAAAATATGTATAAAGGTTCACATAATAAGGAGAAGAATTAGAATGTTGATAGAATATAAAAACGTAAGCATTTACCAAGCCGACAAGTGCATACTCAAGGACGTGAACTTCCATGTCGACGAGGGAGAGTTCACTTATCTTATCGGGAAGGTAGGATCGGGGAAAAGCTCACTGCTAAAAACCCTGTACTGTGAACTCGACCTCGTAGAAGGTGAGACTGAGAAGGCAGAAGTCTTAGGAAGAGACCTCAAGACCATCAAACGCAAAGAGATTCCTGCGCTGAGAAAAGACTTAGGCATCATCTTCCAGGACTTCCAGCTGTTGCATGACCGCAGTGTACACAAGAATTTCGAGTTTGTACTGAAATCCACTGGTTGGAAAGACAAGAAAGCCCGCAACGAACGCATCACGGAAGTTCTTGAAGAGGTAGGCATGAGCGAGAAAGCCGACAAGATGCCGCATGAACTGTCGGGTGGAGAACAGCAACGCATTGCCATAGCAAGAGCATTGCTCAACAACCCCAAACTCATTATTGCCGACGAGCCAACAGGCAACCTCGACCCAGAAACGGCAAGCAATATCGTAAATCTGCTGAAAAACATCACCAAGCAGGGAACAACGGTTGTTATGTCGACCCACAACATTCCCATGCTCGACAAGTTCCCTGGCATCGTATACCTATGCAAAGACGGAAGTCTGCACGATGTGACCAATGAATACAACCACATCGACCTGACCGAAGACGGAGAGGAAAGTTGAGATAAGACAAAGAAATATAAAAATATCATCATCAAAATGCCCCAAGTGGCAGCAAGGGCACAAGCCTGTTTATGATTTAAAACAAGTAATTTAGAATTATTAAAAATATTACAACTATGAAGGTAATGAAATTCGGAGGTACTTCAGTTGGCTCACCCGAGCGCATGAAGGGAGTAGCCTCCTTGGTTACAGAATCTGGCGAACCGACTTTTGTCGTGCTTTCTGCGATGAGCGGTACTACAAACTCACTCGTTGAAATCTCCGACTATCTCTACAAAAAAAATCCAGAGGGTGCAAACGAGGTAATCAACAACTTGGAGAAGAAATACATGCAGCATGTGGAAGAACTCTACTCTACCGAGGAGATGAAGGACACCACACGCGAGTTCCTTCGTGGCGAATTCGATTATCTGAGATCTTTCACCAAGGATCTCTTCACTTCTTTCGAAGAGAAGAGCATTGTGGCACAGGGTGAGATCATGAGTACCAACATGGTGGTAAATTACATGAAGGAACAGGGTATCAAGGCTGTATTGCTCAATGCGCTCGACTTTATGCGCACCGATAAGAATGCAGAGCCAGACCCACAATACATCAAGGAGAAACTTGCTGATATCATGGAGAAGAACCAGGGACAGCAAATCTACATCACACAGGGCTTCATCTGCCGCAACGCTTATGGCGAGGTAGACAACCTACAGCGAGGTGGCAGCGACTATACAGCTTCTCTTATTGGCGCAGCACTTCCCGCTGATGAAATTCAGATATGGACCGATATCGATGGCATGCACAATAACGATCCACGAATTGTAGAGCATACAGAAGCAGTACACCAACTCAACTTCGAAGAGGCCGCCGAGTTGGCTTATTTCGGTGCCAAGATTCTCCACCCTACCTGCGTACAGCCTGCCAAGTACGCCGGAATACCTGTAAGACTGAAGAATACCCTCGACCCAAAAGCTGACGGAACCATCATTGATAACGTGATCGTCCGTGGCAAGATAAAGGCAGTGGCAGCCAAGGACAACATCACAGCCATCAAAATCAAGAGTAGCCGCATGTTGCTGGCAACAGGTTTCCTGCGCAAGGTGTTCGAGATTTTCGAAAGCTACCAAACCCCTATCGACATGATTGCGACATCAGAGGTGGGTGTGAGCATGAGTATTGACAATGACACACATCTGAATGATATCGTAAACGAGTTGAAAAAATATGGTACAGTCACTGTCGACTCAGACATGTGTATCATCTGTGTTGTGGGCGATCTCGACTGGAGCAACGTCGGTTTCGAGACTCTTGCCACAGAGGCTATGAAGAACATTCCTGTAAGAATGATTTCTTACGGAGGTTCCAACTACAACATTTCATTCCTCATCAGGGAAAGAGACAAGAAGCAGGCTTTGAAAAATCTAAGCGACAACCTGTTTGGAAAGTAAGGATATTCAAGAACAAGGAGTTAAGCTATGGACATTCATCTGCAGTCACCTTAACTTCTTGGTTCAAAACAATTTAACTATAAAGCAATAAAGCGAAATGAAAGGAACATTTCCTATAGATAAGTTTCAGGAGACACAAACTCCGTTCTACTATTACGACACAACCCTATTAAGACAAACCCTCAGAACCATCTGCGAGGAAGCAGGTAAGCATCCAGGTTTCGAGGTACACTATGCCGTAAAAGCAAACGCCAATCCCAAAGTGTTGGGCATCATCAGCCAGGCTGGATTAGGAGCAGACTGCGTGAGCGGAGGAGAAATACAAGCAGCTACCAACGCAGGATTTCCCGCCGACAAAATAGTATATGCCGGCGTTGGAAAAAGCGACTGGGAAATCAATCTTGGATTGGAGAAAGGCATCTTTTGCTTCAACGTGGAGAGCATACCCGAACTGGAAATCATCAACGAGTTGGCTGCCCAAAAGAACAAGATAGCACAGGTATGCTTCCGTATCAATCCTAATGTAGGGGCACACACACATGCCAACATTACCACAGGATTGGCTGAGAACAAATTTGGAATTGCCATGCACGACATGGAGAATGTCATTGCCGAGGCTGCAACAATGAAGAACATCAAGTTCATCGGACTGCATTTTCACATTGGTAGCCAAATACTTGACATGGGAGACTTCGAGGCTCTCTGCAACAGAATCAATGAACTACAGAACCAGTTGGAAGCCCATCACATCGAGGTGAAGAACATCAATGTAGGAGGTGGCCTCGGAATAGACTACAAGCATCCCAACCGCATGCCCATACCAGACTTCAAGTCTTACTTCGACACTTATGCAAAACACCTGAAACTACGTGACGGACAAAGGGTACATTTCGAATTAGGCCGTGCTGTAGTGGGCCAGATGGGGACACTCATCACAAGAACCCTCTACGTGAAACAAGGTACAGCCAAGCAGTTTGTCATCGTAGATGCCGGCATGACCGATCTCATACGGCCCGCACTCTATCAGGCATATCATAAGATAGAGAATCTTTCGAGTGAGGAACCGGCAGAAACCTATGATGTGGTAGGTCCCATCTGCGAATCGAGCGATGTCTTTGCCAAGGCTATCGACCTAAACAAGACCCATCGTGGCGACCTCATTGCACTCCGCTCGGCAGGAGCCTATGGCGAGATTATGGCAAGTCAGTACAACTGCCGACAGCTGCCCAAAGGCTACATCACCGAAGAAATGTAAGGTACTAAAAATACGAGAAAATAAACAAAAATGATGATAATCAGTTTAACTACTATTATCGCTGGCGTAGCAATGGTTTTATTGGCAATCCTCGGATCGCTAATCAATCCATTTCTGCGCTCATTGCGTCTAAATAAAAAAGAAGACCAGGCAACAGAAGAAGAAGATACTGAAGACACTACAGCATCCCAGTCACTGCCTCCAGTCACCGTACTTATCACAGCTCACGACAATCTGCCAGAGCTGGAACGCAACCTGCACACTTTCCTTGAGCAGAAATATCCTGCCGATTATCAGGTCGTGGTAGTCTGCCAGAGCAGTGACGGTGAGACCATCGACTTTCTGAAACGCCAGTCTTCAGAAAATCCACACCTTTATTATACCTACATACCAGAAAGCTCACGCTATATGAGTCGAAAGAAACTGCAGATTACCGTAGGCGTGAAAGCATCCAAACACGAGTGGATTTTGCTCACTGAGCCTACCTGCATGGCTTGCAGCGAGGAATGGCTCGCCAATATGGCCCGACAGTGTCAGGAGCCCAACCACCTTGTGTTGGGCTATGTAAGCACCGAGGAAAGTTGCAAAGATGTGCGCCGATTCGACATGATCAGAAAAGCCTATTATCTGTTGCGCAGGGCACAACGCTCCTATGGATATCGCACCAACCTGCCCAATGTCATCTTCCGCAAGAGCGACTTCATGCGTGAACATGGCTATCAGGGCAACTTGAAGTATGTGCGTGGCGAGTATGATTTCTTAGTCAACAAATATGCCCTGTGTGGCGATACCGCTGTAGAGTTATCCCCATCGGCATGGCTTCAGCAGGAATCCCCTACCAACAAGAACTGGCACAACGAAAGCCTCTATCTACAGGCTTCCCGCAAGTCGCTCCGACGCAATCTTTCCATGAGAGCCCTGATGTTCATCGACCACCTCATCCCCCACCTCAGCCTCATCGCCTCCATAGCCGCCTTGGCCTACTCGGTTGTGACGAAAGACAGGATATTGACGGGCTGCGCAGTTTTTTCCCTGTTGCTACTCATCATCCTACGAACCATCATTGCCCACAGAGCCGTGTCCTATTTCGACTCTTTCATTCCTACGTATAAGTTGCCCTTCTACGAGTATGGGATCATCTGGCGCAACTTCGCCAACAAAGTACGCTACTGGCGAGCCGACAAAAACGACTTTACCAGCCATAAGCTATAAAGAAGATACAAAAGGAAGCATGGAAACATTGCGAAAAACTTAAATAGCCAATGATGAAAATATATTTATTCGCAACCAAGGAAAAGAGACAATACGCCATGTACAAAGCCTACATCGAGGCTTTGCTGCAAAGACTCGACATTGCCGACACCATGGAGGATGCCGATGTGGTATTGTTTCTTGGTGCATGGTCGCACAAAGGAGCCCGTCTGGCACAGTGCTCCAAGAAGATGGGCATCCCATACATTGTTTGTCCATTGGGCGACATTTCGGCAAGAAACCGCCATACCCCTTGCTTGAGAAGAAACCTGCAAGCCGTTGCCTATCAGAAAGCTATGTACAAAGCGGCAGAACTCATCATCGCCACCACGCCCTTGGAAAAAGAATATCTCACCTCTTTGGGTTGGAACAACCACATCTCGCTCATCCGATATTTCGGCTACAGCCATCTCACCACAGAACAGTCCATGATAGAAGACTGGCAAGGCACTGATGCCTTCACCTTCAACAACTACGAGAAGCGAAAGGCAGAAGCCATAGCTGCGAAGACCAACGACCCCATCATCGCACAAATCATGCAGATAAAAAGCAGGATGCCGCACAAGAACATTCCGCAAAAATACATTGACGACCTGCATGCACTGCTCTATGCCGACAACTACGACGAGGATGCCGTCAATGCGGAACTCGCCAAGCAGAAGCTCGACCAGTATGCGGCAGCCGTCTTCCAAGCCATGGCCGAGAAGACAGGCCTCACCGAGGGATTCATGCCCCTGCCTGCAAAAAGAGGCAGAAAGAGCAAACAAATTCTGAAATACATCAAGTAAACTTACAACCATATGCCCATCTCTGTTCATGATTGATTACCCAAGAATTAGCACCTTGGCAGGCTCTCTGCCTGCATTCAGCATAGCCGACTCCGTCAACCAAGCATTGAGAGAGTCGGCTAATATTGTTGTCACAGCTCCTCCAGGAGCAGGCAAGTCTACCTTGCTTCCTCTCACCATCCTCAAGGGAATGGGTAGCAAGGGAAAGATATTAATGCTGGAACCGAGACGACTTGCAGCCCGACAAATAGCCGAACGAATGGCAAGTCTCTTAGGCGAACCTGCCGGCAAGACTGTGGGCTACCGTGTACGATTCGACAACAAGGTGACGACCGAGACCCGTATCGAGGTCCTCACGGAAGGCATCCTTACCCGAAAGCTCGTAAGCGACGCCACCCTCGAGGGCATCGATGTGGTCATCTTCGACGAATTCCACGAAAGAAGCATCCATTCCGACTTGGCATTGGCTCTTACCCTACAGGCACAGCATATCATCCGTCCCGACCTGAAAATCATCATCATGTCGGCCACCATCGACACTGTTTCCATCTGCCAGTCCCTTCATGCACCACTCATCAAGTGCACAGGGAAAATGTTTCCAGTAAAGACTATCTATACAGAAACCGAAACCGACAAATACCATATATATAAAGAGGTGGCTGCCATCGTGATGAGAGCCCACCGGGAACATGAGGGCGATATCCTTGCCTTCCTGCCAGGACAAACCGACATACAGAGATGCGAGGAACTCCTTGCCGACAGCCTTGCCGACACATCGACGTCGGTATATCCACTCTATGGCAACCTCTCGCCAGAGAAACAGCGACAGGCCATAGCTCCATCGCGACAAGGCAAGCGAAAGATTGTTCTCGCCACCCCCATCGCCGAGACATCACTCACCATCGAAGGCGTGAGAATCGTTGTAGACTCAGGATTCTGCCGCCAGTTGGTGTATGATGCCCGAACAGGTCTAAGCCACCTCGAGACCGTGCGCATCAGCAAAGACATGGCCACCCAAAGAAAAGGACGAGCCGGCAGAGTGGCAGAAGGAATATGCTACCGACTATGGTCGCACAATTCGGAACATCTCATGCGAGAACAACGAAAGCCAGAGATAGAGGAAGCCGACCTCGCCTCGATGGTACTCGACATTGCAGCCTTTGGCGAGAACGACCCGATGTCGCTTCCATGGATTACTCCGCCTTCTAAGAGCAACACAGTCAACGCCAAACGCTTACTTCTTTCTCTTAAAGCGATAAACGAAGATGGCAGTACTACGCCATTAGGCAAAAAAATGGCGGCATTGCCTTGCCATCCACGCATAGCCAAGATGATGCTCTGTTCCGGCACAGATGCCCAAAAAGCCTTGGCATGCGACATGGCCGCCATATTGGAGGAAAAAGACCCAATGAACGAAAACGAGGACTCAGACATGACGCTGCGCATCGCCATGCTGCGTTCGCAAAGAGAGAGGAAGGACCTGGGCAAATGGGCACGCATCGCACAGATAGCCCAGGAATACCGCAAGATGCTCAAGGCAAAGGAGGACAACCGCCCTGTCGACCCAGAGGAAGTGGGAAGCTTGATAGCCTCAGCCTATCCCGAGCGAATAGCCATGGCCATCGACAACATTGGCAACTTCAAGATGTCAGGCGGACAGCATATATTCATCGAGCGAAACGACTCCATGTCCTTGCATCCCTGGCTTGCCATCGCTTCACTCAACTCCACCGCCAACAAAGGCAAGGTGTTCCTCTCTGCCCCCATCAGCATCAGCAACTTACCCACCTCTACATTCACCAACATCTCGTGGGACAGCAAGGCAGGAGCCGTGCGGATGCAAAGAGAAAAACGAATCGGACAGCTCGTCATAGAAAGCAAACCCATCCACGACGCAGACAAAGAACAAATTGTCGGCATCATCTGCACCGCCGTCAAGAAAGAAGGACTCAGTATGCTCGACTGGAACGAGAAAGTGAAACGTCTGCAGCAAAGAGTGGCAAAGGTAAAGCAATGGCATCCAGAAATGAACGTGCCAGACCTCACTACCGAGCATCTGCTGTCGACAGCCTCGGAATGGCTTCCCTTCTATCTGGAGCAAGAGGGCAAATTGAGAACGACCACTGCCGAACTCAAGAAACTCGACCTTACCGAGATGCTATGGGCACAGATACCATACGAACAGCAGGAAGAGATAAACCACTTGGCACCGACCCATATCGAAGTACCTTCAGGCAGCCACATCCGTATCGACTACCGACCTGGAGCCGAAGCACCCGTGCTGAGCGTACGCCTGCAAGAATGTTTCGGTATGACCCAGACTCCCAGGGTGGACAACGGCAAACGCCCCCTATTGCTGGAGCTCCTGTCGCCGGGCTTCAAACCCGTACAACTCACACAAGACCTCGCTAATTTCTGGCAAAGCACCTATTTCGAGGTACGCAAGGAACTAAAGCGCCGTTATCCCAAGCATTTCTGGCCCGAGAACCCTTTAGAGAGCGAGGCTGTGAGAGGTGTGAAAAGAAAATAAGCCGATGCCTCAGTACTTTTCTGCCAAAACACGCCTGCGTTTGCAGCAATTTATGTACTTTTGCATACAAAAACGAAAAATGAACGGAATATACACAATTCTCCTCTTGGTGTTAAGCAACATTTTCATGACCATAGCATGGTATGGACACCTCAAACTGCAACAAACTGGCGTCAGCAGCAACTGGCCCTTGGCTGGTGTGATAGTCTTCAGCTGGGCGATAGCCTTCTTCGAGTACTGCTGCCAGGTGCCAGCCAACCGCATCGGCTTCATCGGCAACGGCGGGCCTTTCTCTTTGGTCCAGCTCAAGGTGATACAGGAATGCGTTTCCCTCATCGTCTTCGCCATCATTGCCAACGTTCTCTTCCAGGGGCAAAGTCTGCACTGGAACCATTTAGCAGCCTTTCTCTGCCTGATAGCCGCCGTCTACTTCGTCTTCATGAAGTAATACAGACAAAGGCTGAGGGGCAGGGAATGTTCTTTACTTGCTGCCCTTTCTTCGATTGCAATCTCTGCAAAGCATTTGGCAATTCTCGATGGTTGTTCTGCCACCATCACGCCAAGGGGTGATATGATCACCTTCCATTAACACATAGTCGAACTCCTTGCCACAAAGAGCGCATTTATGGTTCTGCTTCTCCCAAACAGCAAGTTTTACTTTGTCTGAGAAGACACGAAGGTCAAGATAATGCTCATCACCAGTAAGGACGTATGGGATGA
>ERZ808240.237-NODE-237-length-75896-cov-9.113382_pt1 | contig 75896 bp, 85 predicted proteins | sample MGYA00521084_ERZ808240 | MGnify/ENA primary metagenome ERZ808240 (study PRJEB31516, sample SAMN03275571) | gut metagenome | biome: mammalia-associated habitat; material: feces | host: Papio cynocephalus | place: Kenya | collected 2012-08-06 ...
ATTATTATATTTATATTATATTCTGTATATATTTAGTATATTTACTTAATTAATATTAATTAATACTTAATTATAGAATTATTATTAATTCTTCTTGTTACTTCTTCTTAAACCCCTTATAATCAATTATTCCCTTTAATTTTTTCTTTTAAATTTTTCTTGTTTTACCGATATTCAGAAAAATCTTGAAACAATAAATTATACAAAATATGAATTAAAGGAGGAATCCATATGAAGAATTATACTTATCCTCGCGTTGATATTAAGACAATTGCGAAGATACACAATACGGCAGCACCTGAAGCTGAAGATACTACAGTACTCTTCATGCCGATTTTGGCTGACAAGGGCCCGATGAACGAAATTGTGAAGATTCATTCTCTCGAAGAATTCATCACGACTTTCGGTGAAATGGATGGAATTAAGGATAGAGTCGGAAAGTTGACGGCTTTCAATATCATGAATTGGCTGACTGCTGGCGGAACTCTATATGTCGTCAGATTAGGTAATGAAGCTGAAAGCAAGCCACGTGAAGTTACCAAAGAATATAAGAAAAATGCCGAAGCTGCTGCTGAATTCTATACAATTACCGGAAAGGATGTCGGCGCTTATATCAATGGATATGAATTTGATATAGTTAAGAATGGCGAACAAGGAACTATCTTAGTTAAGTTAAATAACAGAATTGTCGAAAGAGTATATTTCGTAGTTCCTACAGAAAATGATAAAGAAGTCCCGGTAGCTTCTGAATATATTAAGAGCATTAAGAAAGTTACAGCAGCTGCTGATCCAGTTGACGGTACTGATGGCTTAGCAGAAGATACAGAATTCACGGATGTTCTTAAGGTATTCTGGGACGCTACAGACAAGACGGCAATTGCCGGTATTAAAGACGCAAAACAATTCTTGGAAAATCCTCTCCCTACCCCAATTGATTTGATTATGGATGCTGGATATCCTGAAAGCATTAAGGTTGCCATGGGTAATTTCGTCATGAGCAATAATGCTGATGTTCCCGGAATTCGTCCTGATATCTGTGCATATATCGATTTATATGACGATGAAAATAAAGACGCTGAAATTGCGAAGAATTTAGCAAAATATAAAGAGGACGAGAATATCTTCTACTTCTGGCAGAGTTTCACTATTTCTGACGTTGTTTTCGCTGATGGCACCGACATGACTGTTGGCCCTTCTTACTTCTTGTCAAAGATCGTTCCGGCAAATGACATCGCAAACGGAATTCAGTTCCCTGCCGCTGGTACTCGCCGTGCTGAATTGACCGACGTTGTCAAGATGAGCGAAAATCCTCTTCCCGATACAAAAGAAGAATTATTCAATAATCATATCAATTACGCTGAGAAAGATTCAAGAGGATATTACTTCATGTCTCAGAGAACTTCTTCTAAAATTCCAACGGCTTTGTCTTTCATCAACAACGCACGTGTCACATGCAGAATCGTTCATGAAATCAATGCTCTTGCTCGTGATTATCTCTTTGAATTCAATGATGCTACTACGCTTCAGAACATGCGTTCTGTCCTCAATAAGTACATCACAAACTGGATCGCCAACAGAACTCTTTCATATGGCGAAGTCAATGTCGCAAAGAATGCTCTCTCTGATGAGGCTGTTGATGTTACATTGAATATCAAGTTCACAGGCACGATCGAAGTCATTTCCATCAAGCTTGTTATTGAATAATTTTTTCGGAGGTTTTTACAATGATTAAAAAGACTATTAACAATGATTTGAGCAAAATCTCTGGAACCACAAACTCGTTCTTTACTGGTGCTGATGACACCATTAACCTCTATACAGATCCTTTTGTTACAGGTTATGCGTTCATCTATTGGGTCGATCTTCCCAGCTGGTTCGAGCAGGATCCTGATCTTAAGTATTATAAGGAACTATCCCAGAAGAACTTCAGAAGCTTTAACGGCGTTTCACCGTTGACTCTTAACACCATCACAACTCAATCTGGCTTTGCTGGCAACGAGATTGCTTGGGCTGGCGATATGAATCGTGACAACACTGAATTCACTATCTCCCATAAAGAGTATTCCGGTGGTATCATGAGAAAGATGTATCAGAAGTGGGTCAGCTTCATCCGTGATCCTAGAACTGGTATCGCTCTTTATCCGAAGCTTTTCAAAGTTGACTATGGTGCTAGAAATCATTCTGGCCAGCTCTTGTATTGTGTCACCAGACCTGACGTCACAAATACCAGCAAGCAGATCATTGAATATGCATGCTTCTATTCAAACGTCATTCCTACCAACGTTCCTCTTGATTCACTTTATAATTTCGAGCTTGGCTCACAGGACTCTCCTACAATCGAAATCTCTTTCAGAGGTTCTCCTGAAATTGGTCCTGATGTCGACGAATATGCTCACACGATTCTGACTGATAAGATCATGAATCCTCAGGGCGATGGATACATTCCGTTTGTCGACTCCTACAACACCAACACCGAAGCTACCAAGAACACCAAATGGGGCAATTCCGTTGGAAATCTTGGAAATATCTTCAAGAGCAACGACGAAGAAGAATAAACAAATTAAAAGATATACAGATTTTTCTGTATATCTTTTTTAACAAAATATTATAGACCGTATAATCGGAGGAGTGCATATGTCTTTTGATAATTTGTTTGAAGATATGAATGCCAAATATGCTAGAAACAAATCAGATGGCATTAACCTTGCTGAAAATTTCAAAGAAAAAAGATGGGCACGCAAATGCGAAAAGCTCAAAGATGCTGTGTCTCCAGATAATGTAATTTGGAGAGAAATCACTTTTGGCGGTGATATAGAATTCGCCAAATCAGATGCAGGATCACGTAAAAAATATCAAGATTATATGAACTTAGTAAAAAGAACGCCAGAATTAAAGGCACAGTATGACGAACTGAATCGTGCTGTAGGTCTTGGCCCAACGAAAGATATTAAAAAAGTAGTGTATAAAAAAGCTAACACGTTTGCCAGAGATTTAAAGCGATACGGCAAAGAGGCTGGAATTGCATCGACAAAATTACATCAGATATATTTAGGATAAAAAATAATCTAGGGCTTCCTAGATTATTTTTATTGATTATTTAGAGCCTTTCTTATTCTTTCTTAATTTATCAATGTCCTCGTCTTTACGTAAAGTTCCGGCTTTATGAAATGCAAGAATACCAGTTACGGTTGATGCAGCTTTATAATATTTTGTTTTTTTGAGTATTTCATTCATTTTTAAACGTCTTTTTGTTAATATATTATAGTGATGAAAGGAGGACTATTATTAAATGGTTATTAACGATTTAGTCGCTTTAGGGTTTTCGGCCATCCCGCACAAAATGATCGATGGCTCCGTGTCGTATGAATGTTCTTATTCTAGCATTAATTTTATTCTTTCCGATGATATGCGTCATCTTTATTTTTCAGATGGCTCAGCGTCTTTAGACATCCCTGATGGTGCCACAACAGATATGTTTCTTAATATTTTCAAAGAGAAGCTACTCGTCATAAGGGAACGTGTTGTTGAAGTATACCTTAAGAAAGAGAAGGTCCTTAGAGAAGAAAAAGCTTCTGCCATCGACGCTATCGATGATAAAATAACGGAGGTTAAATATCTATGCCAAATGAATCATTAGTAAATTCCATCGCTGAAATTATTAAACGCCATGTGGATAAATACGGGTCTGATGACATTGTCGCGTTATCGATTGATTGCTTAGCTGTTGATATAATATGCAGTGCTCCAGAGAGATCGGCATCACTCGCGCTTTCGCCAGTTGTTAATGGGCTAGTAATGAGTGGCGATATTCTTATTGATGCTTCAGTGCAAATTATCGAATGTGTTGAAAGCATTATGCCGTTATTCAGATTTATGACTATTGAGCATGGCTTTACGTCGCTTATCTTTCTTCCGGTTGGCAAAAAGTATACTATTAAGCATGGTGGCGATGGTAACTTATTGATAGAATGTCCTGATAGGCCACCAATATTAAATATTTACTTAGATGCTATCGATGTCCCTTCAGATGCTTTTTGGAAGCTTATTGAAGATAATGATGGAATACTAGAGATTTTAAAATGTTATAAAGCCGCGCCACATAAAAATGTATCAAAACAGGTTGCCGATAAGATGAAAGAATATTATTCTAAGCTAAGTGACGCTGATAAGCTGATGTATGAATTGGATATTTAAAAATATTTGATAAGACAATAAATTATATTATTAGAAAGGAGACGGTATGAAAAAAGAAGTGAAAAAAGCACCTTCTTTTCTAGTCGATGTCAATAATCCTAGAAGAGTTCGATCAGGCGGAGGCATTAAAAACAGGATAGTTATATCACAAAAAGTTACGTCTGAAAACATTGACGAGCTTTTGTCATATCTCACTGCCGAAAATATCGAAGCCGCTAGAGAATACGATCTTGAGATCAACGATGTTATCTTTCCGATAACAAAGCAGAGCGATCCAAATGATCCATATTCTGTAGAGCTATCTATCCCAAGCAGAGAAGAGCTATTGAATTCTTTGAACATCAAAGAAAAGAAGAAGAAAGAAAAAGCAAAAGAAGAAAATATTTTATGGAAGAACATATGATTTATTAATATTAGACGAATATCACTACGGTGCGTATAACAGCAAAGCCGGGGAAGCCTTAAGTCAAATAACTGAAGCGAAAATCGACTTAAATACTGCAAATAGTGAATTAAATAATATCCAATATAAATATAAATTGGAACTAAGTGGAACGCCATATAAACTGTTGAAATGGGGACAATATGGCGATGACAATACATACACAATTTCGTATTTTGATGAACAAAGGTCTAAATGCGAAGATGAAGAGAGTGAATTCAAAGATAGCCCAACATTGAAACTGTATTCAGTCAATATTAAAGATAAGGGCGAATTGACGTATAAAGACGAGATTGAATTTCTGTTTAACAATACAAAAATATTCGGAGAGGGAAAAGAGGAAAGCTTACGCTATAAACAAAATGGCGCATCTTTGTGGTTAATTGATTCGGATGGGAAGAAAGTTGAGACTGCAAAAAAATATTGCTGATATGCTTAGGCAAAATTATTCTGACAAGGTCAACGTGATCAATCTCTATGATGACAAATACAAGAAAAACGAATCAGCATTGGCGATTGTCAACAGAGAATTGGATAACACTGAAAAATATTCAATTATTTTGTCATATAACAAATTGACGTTGGGCGTCACCGTAGAGAAAATCGAAAGTGTCGTCTTTATGAGAGATATTACAACACCGGAATTATACATGCAAGCCGCATGCAGAGCAAAGAGTCAATATCCTGACAAATGCAAGAAATTCTCGTATTTGGTTTCATTTAACATTGAAAATGATTATGATGTCTTCAAAGAAATAACGCAGCATAATGTAAATGAAAAAGAATTTCTGAAATATTTTCCTGTTATAGCGGTTGAATATGACTCTGCATTTAATCATACTGAATTAGTTGAAATCACCGGCGATAGTTCATTCTTGAATGAATTGGAAAAACTTCCGATAGCGTTAGTTGCTAGAAGATGCGTATCAAAAACATTGAACTGCATTGAAGCTATTCCAGAAGATATTCTTATTGCTTTAAATGATGTTTCAGGAATCGGAAATAATAGAGTTGGTAAAATTGATTCAAAGGTTATCGAGAAGGCTCGTGCTGATAAAGATGATGAAGATCAGCAAATAAGTCGAAAAGGTTTCACTGCTGGAAGAATTGCTCGTGAGTTTGGGCTTGGCATGGATTACGATATTTTGCACCCAGACAGCGAGCTTAAACAAGCGGTATATGAGCACGGTTTCAAAAGAGGATATAATTCTTTTGATACAATCCTAGTTCCAAAAGACAGCCCTGCAGAGAGAAATTTGAATTCAGCAGTTGAAAGAATCAATATCTTAATTAAGAGATTATTCTATATCATGCTCGGCGACTATTTTATCGAGAATAACTTTATCGATATCGCTAATCCTGAAAACGTTCCGGAGAACTTCTTTAATTCTATGCTTCATTTCGACAAGAAATTATTCATCGAGATGAATGATTGTAGATTACTTAATCTTGAAAACATTAATTCAGCCATCAGAAGCTTCAAGACAAAAGAAGACAAAGATACTCCGTGGCTGGCACTCGTCAAGGAAGAAGAATATTCTTCCGAAGAAGTCCCCGAAGATTATCAGAAGCCCACAGCAGATATCGTAGAAGACCCCGGAGAAAATATCATTGAAGACGGCGAAAACGACATTGTCGAAAATGCCGTTGCCGAAGAAGTCCAGAAAGATAAGCCCGAGAAGAAGCGTCTCAAATACATCTACATTGCAGTTCCTTCGAAATTCTCAGAAGAATTCATTAATACGCTCAAATGCCTCAGAATGACATCCGTTAAAGGCACAGATGTCTATACAAACATTGAACACGCAATCGATGTATTTACGAAAGCCTCTACAGGAACGAAGATCGGTGAAACTCACAGGACTCCCGATGATCGTTTGGAAGAGCTGAATGGATATACGCTTGACACAGGAGACAACCACATTCTATACGATATGTATAAATTCATGGAAGTCCCCGAAAGCTGCAGCGATGTCGAATTCCACGAATATCTCGAAGGAAAAGGCTATATGAGAGTCAAAGACGATATGCGAAGAGAACTCTTCGACATTAATCCTGATAAAGCCTATGAATTATTGTCAGAATATGTCAAGACAAAGGAGAATTAAAATATGCTCAAAAAGAAAACCGTTAATTGGCACGGAAAGAAGTACTATTATTTAGGAAAAGATGAAGACGGCAAAAAATATTATTTGGAACACCCGTCGTGGGATTGCGGATGGTATTGGGGCTTTGGCTACATTATAACATTCACGAATAACAATTGCCCTGAAAAATCTGTAGACATTGACAGCTTAAGCCATTTCGATAGTATGTTCCTTAATAAGAACGAATATGGCGGAGATGTCTTCAAGAAATTTTTCAAGGAATATACCATTGAAGAAGACCAGGTATATGACCTGATGGATTATATGCTGAGCTTCTATGCATTAAGAAAAGCAGCAGAAATCTTAGGCCGCGGCTATAGTTATATCACTGGAAGAGCAAAATCTGATTCATTGGTAGATAAAGAAGAAGCCGCAAAAATCAATGACGTCATGATTCCTAAATTGGAAGAAAGAATCATTAAGTTATTAACCGGCGAAGATGTGAAAGTAGAAAAAGTAGAATATTAAAAATATTAAGCTGCCGGGAAATATTATCCCGGTGGCTGTTTTTCAATAAAGGAGATTATAATATGATATACGGTAAAGAATTTGAAGATGATATCAAAGAAGTAAAGAAGACAATAGAGGCGTTTTCAAAAACAAATGATTGTGGTATCTGGGAAATTAAAAAAGAGCGCGGAGTTTTAAAACACCTCGAGCATTTCCTTGATAAATGCACAGAAGTCGATAAAAAATATCCTGACAAAATTAAGATCGGGAAACACTTCACTGCATGCCTTAGATACCAGTTCCATACATTCTCTGTTTCCGTTAGCTTAGATGATAAACTAGCATCTGAATTATACAGCAGATATTATTCTTCATCTAGCGATATCTATACATATACAAAAAGTTTATTCTTTAAGCTTATCGAGCATTTGTTGGACACAAGAAACATTGAGGCTGAAGCGCGTTTCGGCGATATCAAGATGGATGAATGGTATATCAGAGATGAAACGACAAATCAAATCGATATTGCCGTTAGCGGTGTAGAATATATTATGAAAGAACTTACCAATCTTTCAAAAGACAAAAAGTTTACGGATATGTTAGATAACATTACCGAAACATATACGGGATATCTGCTGTCATTGGGCGAAGAATAAAAGAAAGGATAATGAATGAATAAATATACCAAGCAAAATGTAGACGAGATGCAAAAGAGAGGTCAACGCCTCGCGGATATTTTTAATGTGATCCCAGACGAGCATAACAAGGATTCTTATTTAAGCAAGGTTAAAGCTGATGCTAGTTTCAGATTTGAATTCAATAAAAAGAAAAGGGAAATATTCGAATGGTTCTACGAGTTGCCTGAAGTCGAAAAGAACGATGACACTCTTAGAATAGGAAAATATGTTCACATGGCGATGCTTGAAGGAGAAGATGATTTATGCATTTCATTCTATATGAATAACAAAGAACTCCATTGGGCATATGATAATTATGTGAGCAGCTATAGTGATATCAACGAGAAAGTCGATTGCGTAATGAAAACGCTCTTATTGCCGCTATTAGGAAATTATGTTGGATCTGCTTTTAAGTTCAGCGTAGATGATATTTATAATACCGAAGAAACATGGTATAAAGTAAAAGACACGATTAAGGAAATCGATAGTAGAATTAACGGGTATGGTAGCATATTCAAACAAGTTGTTGCAGAATGTGAAAGTGAGGATTTTCAGGAACTAGTAGACACCGTATTTGAGAAATACGCGTGGTTTATTAAAAAACGCGCTGCCGAATAACTTCATTTAAAGAATCGGGTACATATTCCCGGTTCTTTTTTTATTTTTTTAAATATTTAAAACAGGAATATATTATATACATGAGCAGACGAAATAATGGAGGGATTTTTATGAGTTGCTATTCGTTTACGAAAATCTTGAATGCTGTCGATCCTAGCGATGACATAATAGATTTTCTTATCAGAACACATCATAAATATCTGATGGTCAAAAACGCTGAATATAAAAACGCTATTGTTATACCAGTATATAATTATGATGGATTTTCAAGAGTGGATTCTATTTTATATGTTGAATTAAAGAAGCCTGTCAAAGTTTCTGGAATCACAACAACAGTTTCAAGATTCGAGGTTGATATTTCAGATCCAGAAACAGATATCTTTGCTTTTACAGATTATGACTCTTTAAACAGATACCTTAAAAGTCATAATTTGTCATGCGATCTTGATGTTTCTGATGTTTCAACAAAAATAGTTTTCAGTCTATCGTTGGCTAGGATGTTGCTGAGACGTGGCTATAAGATAGTTGATATTAAGCCGAAGAAAAATGGTAAAGATTCTGAATGGCTTCCGGTATTTGAGGTTAAGCCTGGATTTTTCGAGACGATTGCTGAATACAATAAAATACATAAAGGAGAACACCGATGAATTTCAGAGAATTATTAAATCCGATTGACTTGTCTATTTTCAATGCGATGCCGAAAGATAGGGCTGCTCTGATTGACGTTTATACGAATGCTGTCAATGTTACATACAATAAAGGTGATATTGTCAGAAGCGTTTCATATAATATTATTCATCCTATCCCATTCTGTACATTATCGAAGCTTGTCTCAGAAGAGTTTCCTGATTTTACATTGGGAATGATGACCGGCAATGTTGACAAGAATCCGTGCGTTTTGATGTTTAATCCTAAAAATACATGGAAGATTACAGATGAATCACACGGCGAATATGGATTCGTTGGAATGTGGCGTGATGGTATAAAAATCAGAAACGTCATTATGCTCCAGAATGATCAGATCTATGGAAAAGAATTCTGGGATCTGATGAAGGAATATAGCGACGATATTGTTAAATGTTATGAAGCTTACAAATACAGCGAAGACGTCAACAGGTCGTTGCTTGATCAGTTGAAGAATGATTAAAGGAGATGTATATGGGCTCCACTATACCGCAAAAAGATATCATCGAGATGAATTCGCATTTGTTTGCGCTTAAAGGCGGCGTGAATATTATTAAGCCATTGACTGAAGGGAAAGTTCTCACGATATACATCATGCGTGGAGCGATTCAGATGAATAGTGACGTTTTTGTCGATGAAGGATTATATATCCTCAGAGACGGCAACGCTAGTGCGCGAATATTCTTAAGAATTCTGAAAAAATATTTTCCGGAGTTCGTTAAGATCAGCTCGAGCCGAGATGTCAACGGAAGCGTATATGTCAATACCAACTCTACGGTGAAGACTACTTTCCAGCTTAATCGAGAAGCAAATGGATGCGATATATATGATGACAGAAATATGGCGCATTTTAGCGTTGCTGATGCTTCAGATACGAATTTCGATACGGTTGTTATAAATTTCAGCAAAACTGATTTTACAACGCTGGCGTGGGAATTATTTAAGAAAGATCCTGTTGACGTAATTCGATATTCAAGACATTTCCCGAATAAGACGGAAGGGACAAAGAAGCATTTAGCAGAACTTTATGATTCTCTTTCAGATAGTGATAAGCTTCTGTTAGAGATAGACGGATAATTGGAAAGGATATTTTAATGAATAAATATTTAAAAAGAGATATTGAATTAGCCAGAAAGGCGTTTACTAATGAAGACAATGAATATAAGATCCGTACCATTGAGAAATTCTTGTCTGGAAGAATTGATGATATTAAATATGCATATATTGATAAATTCAGCATAGTTATCATAACCAATCTTAGCACAGAAGAATTTTATTATATTAGAACATACACACTGAATTTGATTCCGGCGATAGTACATATCATTTCATCGTTTTATAAAAACCTTGATCTGATGATGGCACCGTCAAAAACAAGCAAAGTCTTCTTTCTAGATAAAGATACTGAGCTTAAGTTCTATAAGAGTGGACTCTGCGGTATCGAAACACTGTTTACTGTCGGCTTTGAATATGATGGCGCTGATAATTTGACATACGTTTTTAATAATGAAGGCGAGAAATACACAAAGAAGTTCTGGAAGAAACTTGGCGTTCATCGTGCCGAGATTATACGATATGTCAAGAGAATTGAGAAATTAAAGAAAATGAATTTATATTCTATAAATTCTCATGTATCATATCATTTAAAGAAGTATTATAACTCACTTTCAGATAGTGAAAAATTAGAAGTTGAATTAGATTTATAGAAAGGATAAATTATGAGTATCACGAAAAACGAAAGAGATTATGTTATAAAAGCATTGTGTGGAGATATCTATGATCCTAAGATCGACGGGACATTTGATGGAGATTTCGCTGGTGTTGAAATAAATGGAGATGAAATGCTCTTTGTGTTTAAGGAATGTAAATTACCGTTTGCTGCCTTTAACACTGGAGATATCGATAAGATACGCGAAATCATATTAAAACTCCCGAATACAAATATCGTTTATCATGACGTCAACAGAGCACATTATATTATATGCGACGAGTCATATGGCTGGCGCGTTATTCCGAATTGGATATCATCTGATTATCTCGGATTAGATCATGCCGGAAATGATGGAACATCGGAAATATACTTTGGTGCCATGTCGTTCAGAGCATCCACAGTGATGTCAGAATATGGTTGGAAATTATTACGCGAGTCTCCTGTCACTACAATTAAATATACCAAGTATTGCAATCAGAAGCTTTATGATGCCGACGATGATTTCAAAAAGAAGATAAATGAAATCTACGATAACTTATCCGATAGTGATAAGTTATTAGTAGAATTAGGCTGCGATTAAGGAGGATGTATGGAATTCACAAAAGATGAAATCAACAGGTTTCTTGCCTTAGTAACAAACAATGCTGAGGCCACGCGATTTTTATCTTTCGATGGCGGCCACATTAAAACATTTGATATTGTTTCAAAAAATAACGAAACTAAAGACTACGTTTACGATACACATATTATGGTTTTATATGAGCACGAGATGTACGCTGATTTAATATATTTCAAGGACGAAGCTGATATCGTTTTTAGCGATAATGATTTAAAATTCATAAAATCGATAATTGACAGACGATTAGATGGTTTATCATTAATATATAAGAGTGATTTGAAAATGGTCTATGAAGAAGATATAAAAAATAGCCGTATCAAGATAACTGACGAATCATTCAACGATAATAATTATAATGTCCTAATCGTTATTTCTGGCAGATGTTATAGTATGACTAGATACGATGCAGATCTTTCTGATGATGCTTGGAACGTTCTTTATCATAAGAAAGATCTGATGCTGGAAATGCTCAAATATTATATGAAAGATACTAGATATTTTTCGCCTAAAATTCAGAAGAGGATTCAGGCGTATTATGATTCTCTTTCAGATAGCGATAAATTATTGCTCGAAGTCGGAGAAGACATTGATATTTGATGGATGAAGGATAAGATATGAATATTTCAAAAGCGGACAGAGAGAGGTTTCTCGAATTGGTCGAAAGCAGATATGTCGGAGCGGCGAAGGATTTTCTTGATGGCGTTTTTGATCTTTCATATATCAAATATAAGATCAAGACGCCTGAGAATTCTTCCTATACCGAATATAGCTTCATCATGATATATACGACAGACAGTAAAAAATCTTCTGGAATAATAACATTCAGGGATTTCAGAAGATTCATGAAAAAAGATGATATTGAATTGATTTACAGAGTCTTGAATAATTATGACGAAAATTTCAGATACGTTTATATGTGTAGAGATTATGATATTTATGCCGTTATAGGAAAACGCCCTACGATTTTAGCGTTATGGACGGACATAATTCTGGGGATCAAGTATCCTCCGACGTTGTATCTGGAGAATGATGGTGCCGATTGTTCTGACGAGATCTGGGGATATATCGAGAATGACCATAAAATGTTGGGAAGATTTCTGAAGATATATTTAGAGACTCCTGACAGATATTCAGTGCCTATGCAGAAGAGACTACAATACGATTACGAGAATATTATAGACGATTCTGATAAATTATTATTGGAAATCGGCGAAGATTGTTTGAAAGGAGATGACTAATGAAATTATCGGAAGAAGATAAACATCGCTTCTTTAATATGGTATGTCCAGAATATCGCAGCCTTGCTGAAGATTTACTTGACGGAAAGATTGATGTATTATACATTGGGTATGCATACACTGGATATAGCCCCTGTACTTATACTGGCAACACTATCAAAAATTATAGCGGACTTGGTCAGGTATACATCGAGATCTTCGAAAATTCTACAGATGAACCATCAAAAGTCATTATGCTGCACGCAACTAAAGATCATATGGCGCCTGATGACTTTTACACAATCAGACGAATAACGTCTAGCTATGGCGATAAATATGAGTATGACATGTTGAATAAGAGTGATGCTAATGATGAGTTGCGATGGGAATTGTTAAAAATGTATGTTGAAGATCCTGAATTATGTTCTGTTATTATGAGAAGGAAATTCAAGAAGATTTACGATGAGTTATCAGATTCCGATAAATTATTATTGGAAGTTGCTGATGATAACAAATACTGGGAATTTAAATGGCATAGCGCTAAATAAATTAAGGAAGGAGGCGATATATGATATTATCAGAAGAAGATAGAGAACATTTCCTTAAGCTGGTGTGCCCAGAATATCGTAGCATTGCCGAAGATTTAATTGACGGAAAAATCGACGCGTTATATATTGAATACTCATATGTCGGCGCTAAGCCTAACACGTATAGTGATTTTCTCAGCAGAAAGAATCATGGTGTTCCTAACCAAGTATACATTGAAATTTTCGAAGATACTCCAGATGACGTATCAAGGGTTATCATGTTAAATGTAGCTTGGAGATCTGATGATATTCATATGATCCAGCAATTAATATACAAGTATGGAAATGAATGGGAGTATGGCCTTTTAGTTAAGAGCGATACTGATGAGAAGTTACGATGGGAGTTGTTAAAGGTATATGCGAACAATTCTGAATGTTCTTTCATTTTGAAGAGGAAATTCAAGAAGATTTACGACGAGCTATCAGATTCAGACAAGCTGTTATTGGAAGTCGCCAATGCTGCTGAAATCGAATGGTACAGTTGACGATATACTAAATAAATTAAAGGAGTTTATTGTTTATGACTTTAATTGAATATAACAAAGTTAAGGATCTTTCATATTCTGAATATTGCGATTATCTTCAGCAGAAATATGGAATTCCTTCTAAGCCGTATTTTAATAAGAATTTCGTAAAGAATACCGGAATCACGAAAACCGGAGAAGGATTATTTTTGCATCATATTAAGGAAGATGTTGCCATCATGTTATGTAACAAGGATTTCGCAAGGAATAATCCTTATGATTATCAGCTTCCTGAGAATTTGGTATATTGCGATTATTTGGAACATCTGTTATTGCATATTATGATCTGCGAATCGCCGAATCCTGACGCGAATGCTGGTGAATTGGTCGGAGTCGGCGGTGTCCAGAATTTCCTGGCGCCTGAGTTGAATGACATTTATGGCGGATTTGCCCCGAAGATGGGATGGAAGCAGAAATGTTACGATAAAGTTAAGAATAATTTCGATGTTTATAAGGAGTTGATTGAGAGATTTAAGACGAATTGCGCGGGTATTCGAGGATATGACGAGAATGCCTTATACAGAAGCTTCAACGAAAATTTCGGTGGTTGGAGCTCTGATAAAAATGAAGTTATCACCGAGGAATTGAGGAAATTATGAATAAAGTCTTTGATAATGATAATACCGTTGTATGGAAAGCGATGGTGTTTGATGACAAATCTGCTGTTGCTTTAAATCATGCCATGATTTCTTTTATATACGGAAGATCTGAGATATGTATCGTTAATGTTATTAAGAGAAATGAGTGTATTGATGTATATGTGGGCATTCTTAATTCTCATGATTTACAATTCCGTTTTTATAATGCCGCGGGATATGATTCATTTAAGAAAATACTTGCATCGAAATATCCCAGACTTGAAGCTGTTTATAATGACGGCGTTCAGACATTATATGGCGTCAACATTGACGCGTCACGTGCGTATAACAAATCGATGCTTTTAGCAGCAAGAATATGCGCGAACGGGTTTGCTGATGATGACGAAAAATGGAATGATTTCTGCGAATCAGTACATGACGATTATATGTTTTTGCTTTCTGATTATATTATTAATGATGTTAGATTTTCTGAAAGCATTAATAAACGTTTGGAATCCGCGCCAGATTCTGACAAATTATTGGCGGTGATTAATGATAATTAAAGGAGAATTAATATGAATAAGAAAATTTCAAATGACGATCTTAATACTGTATCAAATACCGTGGTGCCTAATAACACGGGGAAGAATAAGATACAACAGGAGTTTGAGAAGTGGTGCTTGGAGAAGCTGAAGATTTGCGAAAGTATGCAGGACGCTATCGATATCGTTAAATTGTATGAAAAAGCTATGGCCGACAATAAATGCAACAACATTACGTATAATGGTTATAATGGCTTTGGAATTCGCGGCGACAACATTCTTAATTGCGGACAGCATACTAGTGGCACGCCTATCAAAGATTTTGGAAATATTGCGCTGAGTTAAAAAATTCTGAAAAAAATATGAAGAAAAGAAACGGATATAATGCCGTTTCTTTTTTTAATTCTCGAGAATTAGAGAATGTAAGTATATATAATATCTGTGAAAGAGGAGGAGTTAAACAGATATGATTTCGATCATAAACGTTTAATTCTGAATGGATCAAAAAGGAGGTTTCATATTGAAATCCTTCAATAAGATTATGCGTATTAAATGCATAAAACAAAACGAGCATAGCATCGACCTGCAGCTCACAGGATGTCTTCTAAAATTATTGGACAGACTTAGTAGTGAAGAGAAGGAGAAGTTTTGCGATGAACTCAGCAACGCCATCCAGACGAAGCTGGATAACGATTCTGACACAAAATAAAAAGAAAGCTGCGAAAGCAGCTCTCTTTTTTTATTTTTTTTTAATTAGTCCTTGTAGCCGAAGACGTTGGCGGTCTTGTCCCAAGCATTGAACCATTCGCCGTCATTGTGCTTGATAACGATAGCACCGATGGCAGACATGAATTCATAGTAGGTGTGACGCTTTGTCATCATGATAGAAGGAACTCTGCTTCTATTCGGATCAACATAGCCCATTTCAGTGGAGAATGTGTACGGATAGTAGCAATAGGTCAACTGAGTATTGCCGGAAGGTAAGAACATGAGATACATGGCGCCCTGAGGAACGAGAGTGGAAGCGATGACCTTGTAGGAGTTAGCTCCGACATATGTACCGATGCTGTAGTCAGCTTCGACACCATCCATATTTCCACCCTGGCCGCCTCTGAACTGCCAGTCAACATTAGCGAGGATCTGGACATCGAGAGGGTTGCCAACCAAAGTGAACATGCCACCCTGGAGGTAGGTATCATTCTTGATCTTCTGTGCAAGGTGATCGATGAGCGGCTTAAGCTCTTCTCTCCAAGCCTTAGGAGAACCAGCGAAACCAGCAGCAGGTCTGCAATCGAATTCCTTGACGAATTCCTTGGTTCCACCGAGTTCGCCAGCATAAGCTTCGTTAGAAGGTCTGTTGGCCAAGCATCTCTGTAAGAAGTCGAGGATTTCAAGGTCAACCTTGGAAGCGAAGACATTGGTCATCAAGTCAACAGTTTCCTTGGTTCCATCGATCTGATATAAAGCCATCATATCGTTGAGAGCTTCAATTGGAAGAGGAGCATTAATATGCTGACCAGTAGGAATATCGATATCCTGTCTGGCAATATCGAAACCGACGCTGCAGGATTCTTCATTGTATTCAGAAGAGACACCGCAAACGAGTTTCTTAACAGTAACGGCCTGGCCGATAGCAACTAAAGTAACAGTAGCAGCGGTAGGATCGAGTCTAACCATTAACTGGCCACCCTCGAAGGAGTAGATAGCAACATTATCGACACCGAGTCTCTTGTTGCAATTGATCGGCTTGTCGCCATCGCCAAAGACGGCCTTGACGATAACTTCATCGATAGGCTGCTTCTTAATCTGAGAAGGAGTGTTGGCAATTGTGACATGCGGATCAGCAGAGAAATCGACAACGACAGCCTTGCCAGCTTCAATCTTTCCGGCTTCGCCGACTTCAGCGGCCTTATCAGCAGTATATTCTTTCTGTAAACCTTCGCTCAAAGAACCGGTATCTTTTTCAGCATCAACATCATTATAACCAAGAATGCCTTTGACCAAGGAGAACTTCTTATCGCCCTTCACCATATAAGGCTTGGTATAAGAGATGACGAATCTAGGAGACTTGGCAGTCTCAGTATGAACTGCTTCCTTTAAGCAGAACTTAGGCCATAACTTTCTGATAACCGGCATGGATAAGGAAGCGATAGGCTGAATACCAGTCATAGAAGATTCCTTCAAGATACCAGCATTGGTGTTGGCCATGATCTGAGCGATAGCAGCAGCATCATTAGCGTTGCAGCCTTCGGTCAAATTTTCGACATAACTCTCAAAGAGAGCGGGATTAGTGGCGATTTCCTTGTAGCCTTCGCCAATAATGCTTACACCCTGAGCATTGAAGAAATCACTAGTTTCCTGCAATACTGTGTTGTAAGACTTTTCATTCAAATTAGTCATTACTTTATCCTCCATATTTGAATACGATTTTGTTTTTGTATTTTCGTGAAAATACTAAAGCTTCTGCTTTCTTCCGTCTTTGTCGTTGCCGTCTTCTTGATTTAATTTCAGAACATCGCGTAAAGATTTAATAGCTGTCAATAATTCAGTTCGGAAAAGAATATAGGCATAAAGCACGCGCTCATATGGCTCAGAGCTAAATGTGTTTTCCAAATAGTTTCTGATTTTCTCTTCTAGTTTTTCCAATGATTTTTTATATGCATTTGCTTTATCAACATCGGCGGCATCCAATAATCCAAGTTCCACAGTGTTTAAAGTTTCAACGAAAGTCTCAGCATAGGTCATTAAATTTTTAAAGAGATCAAATAACTCAACCAATTTTTGCGGATTCTCAGAACCGGCGGATGGACTATCGGAAGCAGAACTAGAATTTAAATAGTCAGCATCATTCAAATCACCGATTTCGGAGTTGTCATCTTGTGGCTGTTCTTCAGGGGCCGGTTCCTGCTGAGGTTGTTCAGCAGAACCTTCTTGCGGCATAGCCTGTTCCTGAGACTTCGGCTCAACGTTCGGATCGTCGATATCGCTACCAGTGTCCGCAATATTGCTCTGGTGCTGATCGACATTACTAACGGAAGTTGCTTCGTACAGCTTCAAAAGCTGCTGGAAATACTCTGATCTATCCATCAGCGACCTCCTAACACAATAGATACTATCCAATACTATCTATAATTTTTTGTTTAATATTTAATATAAAATAATAATTATACTATTTTAAAATTTATTTTTTATCAAAATTTTTAAAATAAAAATTAAAAGAACAAAAAAATATAATATTGCAAAAAGGAGACTTGATAATAACATGAAAAGAAAGACAAAAGAAGAATTTTCCTCGCAATTGTCGTCATTGGTCGGAACTGAATACACTCTCTGCAGTGACTACGTAAATAACTCAACTAAGGTCATTCTCCGCCATAGCCGCTGTGGTCAGACTTTCGCCATAACCCCAAATAACTTCTTAAAAGGCCGTCGTTGTCCCCATTGCAATAAGATGCGCCATAAAACAGAAAAGGAACTCCGAGCGCAAATCAGACAGAATAATCCCTCAATGTATCTTCTTGACGGGTACACAACCGTAAACAAGCCTGCAAGATTTTATCATATGGATTGTGGCAGAATTTTCGAAGCAACCCCCGCATCAATTATCGCAGGGAAGCATTGCCCGTTCTGTTATGACTCAACTACGGGAAAGTCGGAACGTTTCCAGAATGATCTGAATGAGAGATTCGGAGGCAGAATTTTTTTATTGGAGCAATTCAAGGGAATGTCCGCACCATGCATGTTCAGATGCAGCAAATGCGGAAGCAGCTTCATTGCGAAGCCGAAAACTCTGACGCATTTCGTGAGATGCCCGATATGTGCGGACGAAGATCCGAAGACGAAGATAGAAAGATTTTTAGACGTAGCAGGATTCCAATACGAGCGAAATTATAACGTATATGAATCGTGCATGCTGAAATTCGACTTTTATATAAAAGAGCTGAATATCGCGATAGACTACAACGGGAAATTCTATTATAATAATATTAAAGGAATAAAACCGCTGAATGACGAGAAAGGGAAGAAGAAGATAAAAGACGGGTATTGCAGGAAGCATAAAATAAAATTATTGAGAATCCCGTTCTGGAAATACGAGAAGATAGACGAAATATTATACGACATGTTCATGGAAATAGACGCAAAGTCAAGTATGACAAAATTCAAGCTATGGAGGCAGAGTCAGCATTTAGGATCGTACAAACAATGGAAGAAGGAAAATTCCGTTGATAAGCGTTTCGTGAAGAAATATTCGAAACAATAAATTATATACGAACTAATGATGAATTTTCTGGAAAAACAATGGAAGAAAACCAAAAGTCATTTTTTGTATACAAACATACCAACAAAATAAACGGAAAGGTATATATCGGCATAACAAGCAGAAAAGACGCCAAGATCAGATGGGGAAGAAACGGCATCGGATACAAAAATAACGAGCACTTCTACAACGCAATCAAAAAATACGGCTGGAAAAACTTTGATCACGAAATTCTTTATTCAGGAGTTTCAAAGGACAGAGCATTGTATCTCGAAGGAATGCTGTCTGAAATCTACAGATCGACGAATCCTAGGTATGGATATAACCTGGTGTGCGGAGAAGACAACTCTATCTTCAACATATCCGAAGAGACGAGAAACAAATTATCTGTGACATTGAGCGGAGGAAAACGAAAGCCTCTCTCAAAGTCAACCAAGAAGAGACTCAGCAAGATTGCCAAGGAAATGTATAAGGAGAACGGATACAACAATCCCGTCGTCCGTATTGACAAAGACCGGAAACGAGAAAATGTATGTCAACTCCACTGAAGCATACAAGGACGTTGGGCTGGCCGCTCCAACGCACATTTTCGACTGCATTTATGGAAAATGCAAGACATGCGCTGGATACAAATGGAAATGGGGAAACGCTGAAGCCATTCATCGCCGCAAGCTGAATTATCCTATCCGCATGCACAAAATAGGCGAAGATATTTCTGAAACATATTCAAGCATAACCGAAATGAACAAGAAATATAACTTCCCTGCGCTTACACACATCCGCGAATGCTGCAAGGGCAAACGCCGTTCTGCATATGGATATGTCTTCGAATACGTCAATGATTGATTTTGTTATTAATATTATATAAATATATAAGGAGGATCGACGAAAATGTTTATTATAAATGAAAGTGCACAATATTCGTCTGCTGCCATCAGCCAGAAGCATGATGGATACATTGAATTCACATGCATTCTTCAGGAAGCTGAAAGAAAGAACAGAAACGGAAGAATTTATCACAAGAGCGTTCTTGAGCAAGGCCTTAATTCACCATATGTTCAGGAAAGACTCCGTACCAAGACTTGGTATGGCGAGGCAGGACATCCTTCTGACACATCCGTTCAGAGACAGATGACTATCGATCAGAGAAACATCGCTTTCGTCATCGATCAGGTCTGGTGGGAAGGAAATCTTCTCAAGGCTAGATGTGAGACCGCTGACACAGCTGTCGGGCACGATATGATGGGCTTGATCAAACAGGGCTCTAAAGTAGCTTTCTCTTTGAGAGCTCAGGGCAATGTCCATAGAGATGCTGTCACTGGCGATACCATCGTAGATTCGCCTATTCAGATCATCACTTTCGACTGGGTTGTCGTTCCTTCTCATGATGTTGCTTATATTCAGTCCGTCTGTGAAGAAACCCGCAATGCCATGCTTTACGGAAGCCGTTTTGGAAATTTCGCCAACGCTTTGACTGAATCTTCCAATCTTTTTGAAAATGGAGAATTAATCCCTATGAATAACATTACCACAATTTCTAGAGACTACACTAAATCATACAACACTAAGTTAAAGCCGCTTGCCGAAATGTATATTCCTGAAAGAGGAGACACCGTCAAATCCATGAATGAATCAACAACTATTCTTGAGAATTCTGGAACCCACACTGTCAAGAAGGTCCTCACTGAAGATTATATCGTCAAGGACATTCGTCAGAAGATTATCGGCCTTAATGGCGATAATGAATAATTCAAGGAGGTATTGAACATGACATTGGATGAAGCTTGGAAAGAAAGTTATAGACAATATCTCAAAGAGACCGAAGATTCTCTTAACTCCATTATGACTGAAATGCTTGAGGCAAACGCCGAAGCTTCCAGAGGTTTTGAACTTCTCAAGGAATATTTCATGATGTATCCTGTCAATGAAGAAGTCACCGGATATGCTCCTGAAGCCGACTATGACGACAGCAAGAGCAGTGGCGGAAATTCCGGAAGTGTTGAAAAGCAGAGTTCTGGAAATTCTCAGGCCAACGTAACTAAATCTAATGATAATAAGGGCAATTCCGGAAACGGTGGAAACAAGCCTGCAAATAATGGTGGAAGCAAATCCGCTACCGTCACAGACAAGCAGCTTGGCGTCAGCCCGACCGTCATTACAAATTATTTAATGGGCCAGATCCCTGGATTGACAAGATCAGGCCTTTATGATGATGACGATGATCGCAAGAAGAAACGCGATCTCGTTTATACTCCTGCTCCTGGTGTTGAAGTTGTCGAAAGAATCTCTGATATGAAATTCCCGAAGAATATCATCTTCTTCATTCAACAGCTCATCACATGGATCAAGCGTGTTGTCGTATACTTTATCGAGAAGGTAAAGAACGTCATCAAAGTCATCTTCGGAAGAACTGACAGCATTCGCGAACTCGATCCGAGCAAGTTGAAGCTTGAGCTTGAAAGATCCAAGAAGATTGAAAACATCGTCACATTCCCTGACAGTGAAGGCGGAAAGCCGAAACTCGTTAAGGCTTACAGAATCGATCCTAAGAATGTCAATCAGTATGTTGCATTACAGGAAGAAGTATTCAACGAAAGCGTTCTTGACGATATCACAGCCCTCGGCAGCAAGAAAGCTGAATTCAAGCCGATGGATAAACCCGTAGTCGTCACAATCGACGTTTCCAAAGATTTGATGACATTGAAGCAGCTCATTCAGCACTTCTTTGATTTATATGATAATGCATTCGGCTCAAATAATGAAGAATTATTTAAGACTGATGATCTCGCAATTGTCCTTGAATTATTCAAGAGAACTATCGCCGGAATCAAGGCCGGAAGCGTTTCTACATATGAAATCGGTTCTACCGCCGTTGAAGTCTCCGCAATTGACTACGCAAGAGTCAAGGATAATCTCATTCTGACAAATCAGAATGTTGAGAATCTTAAGGCTGCATATACTCAGACAGCCGAAAAGATCAAGTCTGTTTCCAGAATCATCACTCATAAAGAAATGCTGATGCTCAGCGGCTATGGCATTTCAAATGAATGGCTGACATCCGGAACATTCTATCAGATCATCGAAATCGTTCAGAAGATCGAACCCAGAGTCAAGGATATCGCAAAACGCGAGAAAGAATTGACCAAGATGCAGAAACAGTACGAGAAGATCAGCGATGAATTATTCAAGATGCAGAAAGGCTTCATGGCCATGAGCAACATCACATATTCTACTGTATATCAGAGAAGAGTCGTTGACTTATGCAATGCCGCAAGATGCATGACTCAGGTCGTCACTCTCAGATTGACTGCCCTCGGATTATATACCAAGGAAATGAAAGATACCAAAGATCTTATGATCGCTTTGGCAAGACTTAACAAGCCTAAGAGAAGATAATTCGATAAAATTAAAGTAAACGGAAAATTAATTCTGTTTACTTTTTTTTTCAAAAATCACTTACATTAATATATTATATACCTGAGGACGAGTGATAAAAAACAGAAAGGAGGTATATTTTTTATGGATGTACCAAAATATAGAATTGTTTTTAGGAAGCCATTTGAAACGGCGTTAGATCTTTATCAACGCTGCAAGGAAATAAAGGCTGCCGAAAAATTGTCCGGGTATTTTATTTATATGTCGTCGAGAAATATTGCAACGAAATATTTGGCCTATCATATAAACACGTGCTATGATTATATGATCTTAATGAAAGGTCCGCGTGCGAAATGTTATGAATTTTTTAACGGTGGCGAATATGAAAGACACGCTGCCGAATTTGTCGAAAAGATCAAAACAATGAATCCGATATGCATCCGATGCGATGGTGTGTATTGTGAAGACGGCGTTTATTATCAGCAGGAAGCGGCATTATATTACTACTCAAATGCCATGAGATCCATGCATGATTTTCTGGAGTATCATAGCGACAATGTGCCTGTGAGGGTAAACAAAGCATATATGGATTCAGAGCATTGGGTAAAATTTATGTCGGATGATCGATATTATGTGCCATTGCGTTGGCCAGGAATTCGTGTAGCATTTTCCTCGTCTGATCTCCGCGATATAGATCATGATCGCTGGTTTTCATACATGCGCAATTGTTATTCATTGCAGACGCGTTGTAGAAAAATGGCCGAAGACCGTCTTCATGAAGACGCAGCAGCATTGGCCGGTGTTTGCCATAATATGGCTAAAATTTATGATCAATTCTCCGATTCCGAAAAATTAATGCTGGAATTGGACATGAGGTGAGGTATGGTTTATTATTTCAGTAAAGTCAAGAATTCGTGGATCCGTGACGGTGATTACGTCCAGCTTCCAGAATTCGACGTCAAAGAAAACAAGAAGAGACTCAAGATCAAAACTCCCGATTTCAGAGGTCCCGATTATATCTACGCAGATGTAAGTGACGTGAAATTGGTCTTAAATGACAAGACGTATTTGTTGTTTTATCATATAGGCGGCGTAAGTTCTATGATGTGCGTCACCGAAAATGAAATCGTAAATAAGAATATTCTTAAGAATGTCTCAGAAGATTTCACGTATCTGAAGAAATGGGTCAGAGATTATTGTGACACAGTAGTAGAGAAATTTAAATATCATGGCGATGAATATGAAAAAGAAATTAAGAAAGCAGAGAAGCGTTGCATCAACAAAATGACGACTTCTCAGAAGTTGTATTATGAAGTGTGCGACTAGGGGGTGCAAATGTGAAAGAATGTTTTATTAAATGGCTTAATGTAATTCGTCTTATGTTGAACGCCGTATTGGCAGCATGCTTTCTGACGGTAGCATGCACCGGGAATTATTTCAGCGGAATACCGGCAGAACATCGTCTGTTGTTTATGTTTATAGGAATCTACGGCGCAATTGGCGTAATCGTGAATTTTGGTGTTCTGATAATCATGGACGATACGAAGAAATATTCTATCGGGAATGTCTTTGCAATTGCGCTGTGTGACTTATTATTTGGCTCTGTTATAGGAGGAATTCTGCTTATATTAAAAGGAAAAAATTCCGAAAATAACGATACAACAATAAGTCATGAATATGGGAAGAATTTTATAGGAAGATAAAATATAAAGGAGAATTTAAAATGAAAAAAGCAGCACTTATTATTAACGCAATCGGAGCAGGATTTGCATTCGTCATGATGATTTATTATGGAATCATCTTGGGAATCAGAATGAATACTATCGCTCAGAATGAGATGGCAGTATTGGTAGGCGGAATTGTCACGTATGCCATCGTAATGTTATTGAATTTGTTATTCGTGAAATTAATCTCAGGAATTTCCGAGAAGAACGGATCATTCTACGCAATCGCAATCTGTGACTTATTGTTTGCATCATTGATTTCAGGAATTCTCTTGTTATGCTGCAAGGATGAAGATTTATTATAAAATAATCCCCGCAACATATTAATATATGATGTAAAGGAGGATTAAATGAATTTGGATATACGAAATCGAGATATGACGAAACCGCTGACATTCAAGCAGTTATGGTTGGCGGAACAGATGAAGAGAATCAATATGAATCCCAGGCTCTCGAAAGTTCCCGTAGAAAAGATACGAGAATATCTCCTGAAGAAATATGACGAGAGAAGACTCAGCATGGGAAGATTATATAACAATGCAGACCAGAAAAATGTTCAGATGACTCAGGAACAATTCATCAATGAATTTTTAAATAAACGATATATTCTGTCGGGATATACGGTATTCTATAAAAACCAGGATGATTCAGTAAACGTTCCTAGCGCTGCATTGTCGAATTTAGGAGACTTGAGAAAATTCAACAAGAAGAAGATGGAAGCCGCTGAGCATGGAAGCGACGATTATGTGTATTATAGAATTCTTCAGCTGACATACAAAGTTCTGATGAACAGCTTCTATGGAATCTTAGGCGAAAAGAATTCCGTCTTTTATAATCCGTTTGTTCAGAATTCCATCACAATGACAGGCGTCGATTTAATTACAACGTCTATCATATGCATGGAAGAATTCCTGTCAAACAACGTGCCTTTCTCTGATACGGATGATGCATTGACATTCATTTCAAATACTATCAATGATGAATATAAATTCAGCATCATTGATTATCTTGACGAACCTGTCTCGAAAGATACTTTAATGAAATATCTTCTGAATCATGTTCAGAACGGTGTTGAATTGGATGAAAAGATTATTTCTGACGTCATTGACGGATTGTCTCCTGAAATGATCAACAGACTATATTATAAGAATCAGATTCTCGAATTGGTCAAGAATTCCTGGTTTAAGGATAAGCTGAATAAGATGTCTGAATTCGTCTATGCCGAACAGCCTGCGAAGGAAATGGAAGAAGATCTGAGCGAATTCAAAAACAAGATCATTCAGTTCTGCTATTATGACCATCTCTTTGAAGACAGATATAAACGCTCAATGAAGGATAAGCGCAAGAGCATCATCACGATCGATACCGATTCAAATTTCATTAATTTGGATAAATACGTTCATGATGTCACGGATCTTCTGAAGCTCGATCCTGAAAACGAAACTCAGCAGATGACGGTCATGAATATTTTCATTAACGTCACTACGGAAGTCCTTAAGAAGATCTTCTGGAATTTGACGACGAATATGGGACTGATCGATAGATGCAAGCCGATCATTAATATGAAGTCTGAATTCATCTATAAGAGAATTCTGTTGACGAAGAATAAGAAGAACTATGGCGGAATCATCACAGGCGAATTGGGAAAACTTCTGACAAAACCGGCGCTTGACATTAAGGGCTTGGCTATCAGAAAGACTACCGTCAGCAAGATGCTGAGAAATGAATTCACGTCGATTCTTGAGAACGACATTCTGTCGGCAAAGCAGATTGATCTGAAATCGATTATTGATAAATATGACAAGCTCGGAGAAAGAGTCGAAGCGTCATTGAGAAACGGTTCTACGGAATACGCGATTCCTGGAAACTGTGAAATCTTTGACAACTATTCGAATCCTGAGCAAATGAGAGCCGTCAGAGGAATTACCGTCTGGAATGCCCTCGAAATGGAGAACCAGATCATTCCTCCTGACAAGGTCAACATTCTTGACTTGAATGAAAAATTATTCGCGCCATTCAGAAATCTAGATCATTTAGAAAACATGTCAATGCTCCTGAACGATCCTGAAGTCAGCCAAGAACTTAAGGACTTAATCGTCAAATATCCTGAAAAAGCAAAGGCCATCGCGAGAGTTGCGTATAATGTCGACAATCCCGATCCGAATGCTCTGGATATTTCGAAATTCGGAATGGGCTGCTTGGCTATCCCGAAAGGCGACGAAAAGAGTCCTGAATATATTCTTCCGTTTATCGATTATACCGGAATGGTCAATAAGTCTATGACGAACGGCTATATTCTGCTTGAGAGTATCGGAATTTATATCTCCGATGTTTCTCTTACAAAATACAAATCGAACATCATTCAGATTTAACGGGGGAATTTATGGAAGACGAAAAAGTCGAAGAATTGTTGTCGTATCTTGAAGTCATTACGAAACAGCTGGCTACATTGAATGTCAAGATAAGCGATATTGAGAAGAAGCTTTTCAAGAACGTGCCGTCCAATAAAACGACACGTCTCTGAACAACTGATTATATAAAGGAGTCTTATAATGAAAATTGCTATAATTTGTATAGTCAGCATTGTCTTTTCGATCGTGCTGGTTTTGACGACATTGATTACGGTAGACAGATGCATGATCGCTCATAAAATGAAAAGCATTCATGCCGGCATGACTGGGCATCAGGTTCAAGATGCCGCAAAATGCAAGCTCAAGATCATTTCGATCACCGACAAGTCATATCATGCTCAGCTTGTTTCGCCGTTGCGTTTTTTCAAGTATACGTTGTTGTTTAAAGACGGGCGTTTGAAGACATTACAAAGAATGTAGCTCTTTTGGGCTGCATTCTTTTCATAATCATAGAAAGGATTATAAAAATATGACAAAAACAATTACACCAGAATTAATCGAAGCAATCAAGAATCTTGGTTCTTTTTCTAAGGATACCCTTAAAAATACCGTCAGCAGAACATGCTATGAATATGTTCTCAATGAAGATTTTGTCGATGAATTCTCATCCGAAATTTCTAAGCAAGATTTTTCTACGTCCCTGGACCTTTCCAGAGAATTGGTCGAAAGTCATCCTGAATTGTTTGATCGCGATATCTGGGTCAGCCATGGCCGCAGCATTTATCCGTTGCTCTCCGCTGATATCCTGAATTCACTTTCAGAAGACCAGGTCGTCAACATCATCAACAGAACTCATCAGATGGATAGAACCTTTTTCGAAGAATTGCTCGAAAAAGTCAACGTCAATGAAAGAAAACTTCTGATGAAGGATTTCTCCAGATACATGAATGGAGATTTATTCATCAAGTATTGCGACGAAATTCCTACTGAGACATTCTACAATCCAGATGTATTTACGAAGTTATCTACCGACACTTTCGAAAAGATTCTGAAGAGAATGCCGCATAAGATCGATTATGTTTTGGGAATTACCTGCGCAAAGAATGACGTCGGGTGGCAGACGAAGATTTTTAAGGAAGCCATCAACGGAGAAATTCCCGTAGAAGTTTCCGGCAGCACATATGACACGGAATTCGAGAATATTCTGAATGCCATCAATTTCAACAATTATAAGATGATGTTTGAATTATTGCTGAAATATGCTCCGAATTCCCTGACTCCTGCATTGTTGACGAAATTGATTTCGAAGCATCCCGACGAAGAATTATGCAGAATGTTGTATGAAGCATATAAGCGCTGCGGATTGAAAAACGCCATTGATAAATACCTCGAAAATTTGGGAGAACTCTTCTGAGAAATTTTCGACAAAAAATTCCCATGAAACAATATTATATTTAAGGAGAATTCTATGCCGGGTGTTATGTTATTTGAATTCGACGACATTCTGACTGATACTTCGTATAAAGTATTCAGCGACATCAGAAAGCATTGGAGGATTTTCAACCGCTGGTTTGTCGACAGCGGTCCTCTGACGATGAGTGACGTAGATTCCAGAAAAGTATTTGCAATGAATGAATGGCTGATGAAGAAAGAAGCTATTCAGATGAATTCCAAGGAATACTTGTCTCTGCAATTGATGATAATGAGCGAAATGAATAAGACGGTATTTTCTGACTATCATTTCTATGACGATATGATGCCATCAAAATTCGCTGAGAATACCTTGATGAATAAAATGTATGTCGACAACGATAATATTAAGGATATTTTCATCGTCAGCAGAAATCACACTGATATGCAGGATACTTCAAAGAGGAATTTCATAAAGAGATATTTCAGTCATCCTAAAATTCATTATCTTCCCGTCAAATTCGATGAGAGAAAATCGCATGTCATAAAATCCAATGGCATTCCATGGAACATGTGCATTGAAAATGAATTGATCGACATCAGAGATCTTGCTGAGAATTTCGATCTTGACAGAAAGGAATTTCTCATTCCGCATTATGGCTACAATCACATAGATCCTTACCTGAAAACCTTGATCGAAGGCAAGGGCGGAATACTGAATTATCTCGACATCGTGAAATGAAAGAGCGTGCATATGCCGCTCTTTTTTTGTCTTAAATTTTTCGGCACAACAATTAATTATAATTAAAGGAGGCGCGAAAATGGCAGAAAAGATTCCAAAAACCAACTATTTGCGTAAACTTGCTCCTGATATTGAAGTTCTGGATTACCTCGAAAAATTTGCTGCGATGAATCCTACGGCATTTGATGAGAACCATATTTACAAGGATGTTTTTTATTATGACGAAACTCCGCCTGATGAAATTTCGTTCCCGACGAATGGATTCAGACGATGGTTAATTCATTACGAAAACACAGCGGAAGTTAATGACATTCCCGTGACGAAACAACGCGACGATGAATTCGTTACATTTACGGAAAATTCTGAAAAATACGCTGTACTTATCTGCGATGATCCTACGACAAACAAGATGACTATTTCGGGAGTCGCTTTTTTGTCTGGAGTGGCGTTCTGATTATGGAAAAAGTCAAAGTCACATTGGACGGATATGATTCGTCTAAAAAATACCAGCTCTTTTTAAGAGTCAATAATGACAATGGCGTCACTACTGGTTATACATGTACTTCTTCTGATGAATATACATATAACAGAAAATCTCCTGGCCCGAGGCCTGTTGAGAAAATTGAAATTCGCGGATTAAAATTCAACGATTATATAGATAAAGGAATTCTCAGTGACGAAGATTTTCCCGAAATGGAATCTTCTGACGTCATGTGGATCGCTGAATGCGGAATGGTAGTCATTCATATTGCTGGCACTGAAAAAGATTTTATCATTTACGATCTTCTTCATGTGTCTGATAAAAATTTCGATGATATACAGCAGCCTGAAAACCAGACGGAATACGATGACGTTGACGCTTCATTCCGACATTATGTCATCGATGTTGTCAATGGCGTTCCACAGCCTCTGATGATTTCTGATAATATGTTTTATATTAATGCTGACAAGGTTGACGTTAAATATGCTGACAATACGACGGAACAATTAATCAGATCTGAAAACACTTCTGACGATTTGCCTGGTTATAAAGATTCTGCATTTACGTGTAGTGACGGCAAAACAAATCCCGCGATTTCTGCTATATATTTATATGGCGGAAATAATACCACACACGCTGAAACAATTGACGGTGATGCAACAGCAACAAAGGATGAGACTACGGCGGACACTGGATATATTAAGTATACATTCAGCGGAACCGGCGCGATCTCATTATGGTGAAAATCATGAAACTATTTTGCGATGAAGAATATGCTGCTGATTGCGGGCATAAGATGAATTACGTGAAGCTGCTGTGGAGTGGTGTAGGCATAAGCGGAGAAGACGTGATGATTAAGGAGAATTGCGGGGAGTTTCCGTATATAATAAGAATTGCCAAGACCGTTAATGAGAATGGCGAAAATGATTACGTTAAAAAATACGCTAGATTTGAATAAATTAAGGAAATATAAGTCTAATTAAGGAGGATTTAGAAATTATGAAAAACGAAGATTTAGATAGAATCTTGAAAGAAGCCGAAGCTGATAAACCGGCTGAAAAACCAGAAGATAAGAAGCCTGAAGAAAAACAGGTTGAAAAAGTAGAAGATAAAAAGCCTGTTGAACAGGAAAAGAAGCCGGAAGTCAAGCCAGCCGAAAAGTCGGAAGAGAAAGAAGACGAGAAAAAAGAGGAAGAAAAGTTTGGCTTTTATGTTGTTGGGCCAGACGGAACAAGATTCGATCAGCGTCCTGGAGAGTCTGAAGATGCTGTTAGGGAGAGAGCAAAGGAATATTATGATGGCTTAAGAGAATCTGAAGATTCTGAAAGTGCTGACGTTGTCACTCCTGATATTGATAATTCCGATCTTGAGAAAGATGAACCTGTTAAAGCTGTTGATTTAAAGCCTGCTGAAGAAGATCCAATTAAGAGAGATGATGAAGTAACACCTGAACTCGATAATAAGGATATGAAAGAAGAAGGCGATAAAGAAAGTAAAGATATAAACGAACGTGTAAATTGGGTGAAAAAGGATGATAAAAAAGCACACGCTGACGCTCTAATAAGTATTGGAAAAGGAACAGATCGAAGCAGTGAATTGGCCAAATTTGACGCGCTTTCTCAAAAGAAAATATATGATGCTGCTGCAAACATTAGACACGCTGAAGCAGATAAACGTGAAAAACTGGCAGCAATTAAGAATCTTAAAAAAGAAGAAAGAGCTAAAGTTAAAGACCAGTATAGTAGAGGCGAAATTACTAAGGATAAAAAAAAGAAAGCACTTGGTAACAGATTTATACGAGCTGTTTCTTTTGGACACGCAGGCCAAGGTGATGTTAACTTAAAAATTAAATCAGTCAAAACCGCAACAAAAGCAGATGCTAACAATAAAATTGAGCACGCGAAGCAAGAGTATGTAAAAACAGCTGATGATTATGGCGATGCTGCACGTGATCATGTACAGGCCGGCATGAAAGTAAGTGATATTGAAAAACAAAGCTCGAATAAAAACGATAATTTTGCTGATGTTAGAAAAGCATTCGATAATACCAAAGTCATGAAAGAATGCTATACAAGTTATGAATTAAGAGATGCGCTATTATCGGTCGGATTAGAACCAACAGATGATAATATCGGTAGATTATTAGAAGAATTATATAATGATCCTGTTTCTGAGGATACTTTAGAAATTAATCCTGAAGTAGCTAATAATGACGAAAAGTTCGAAGACGGTGTCGCAGAACCTATCGGTGATGATTCCACAGAAAATGTCGATACACATGAAGACGAAGATGCATCTGAAACTGCCGATAATCTTGCTGCTGAAGTTGATGATCTTATGGATTCCGATCCTGTAAAGCAAACAGAGAAAGTTCCTGAAGACGGAAACGATGAACCGGAAGATATTGCTGAATCTCTTAACAGTATTCTGAATATGCTGAAGGAAGAAGAATCTGTAAAGATGCCTGAACCTCCGGTAGATAAAAAGCCTGAAGAAGATCATGCTGATGTTGATAACAAAGATATGAAAGAGGACGGAGATAAAGAAGAAGTAGAAGTTAAATCAGTCGAAATTAAAGAATCTGATGATGCCGCAAGCGAATTATCAATTGCTGACATGGTCTCTATTGTAACAGAAGCCGCATATAATATTAAATCTCGTGGTGAAAAGGCAACATATGATGCAATCTGCGAAGAAGCAGAAAAGATCTGTGATGATCCAGAACACAAGGAATTTAATATTGATGCCGTCTTAAATAGCGAAGCCGGAGCAGAAATCGGTACATGCGAGAATGATAAAGATATCGCAAAAGCCGATGACCTCCATGAAGATACTGAAGAAGTCTGCCCTAAAGAAACAACAAAAGAAGTTAAAGCAGAAGCAAAAGAAGACGAAGCTGCAACAAGCGAAGATGTTGAACCAGTTCCTGTTCTTGAAACAGATAACTACTCTTCTATCAAAGAAGCATGCATGCTAGGCGAATATTATTTCAATAGTGATTCATATACAATCGATACTCCTGAAGCAAAATCTGACAAGCTAGTTGAACAGATTTCATTATTAATTGCTCGTGAACACAACGATCCATTATATAATGAGCTCTTGAAAGAAGCCGTTTATACAAATAGATTGCACGAAGCTGTTACAAAGAAATATAGAAGTGAAGCTGCTCCTAAAGCAGAGATGATCACAAAGAAGAAAGAATTATGTGAATCATTTTCATTAGATGAACTTAATGAAGATGCCGAATTGAATGAAGGTGCTGTCGGAAGATGGTTTACCAGAATGGCAGTTCGTATGATGACTGAAAAAGCACTTAACAAATGCTTAATCAAAGCCAAAGAGAAAGCTACCAGCAGCGCAAAGACTCCTGAAGAAAGAAAGGCTATTTCTGATAAAGTCGATGAAATCATGGCTCTTCCTAAGAAAGAGAAGAAACAGAAAGTCATCGAATTATGCAAGAAAGCCCCTGAAAAGGATCAGGATGCTGCAGAGCGTAAGTTAAAGGATACTATGAGTGATCCTAAAGCTAAATCTGAATTGACAGAAGAAGCCGATGGTCTTATCGACGCTGCAAACAAAGCATTAGACGGTGCTGCTGTGACATTGACCGCAAGAAATGCTATGGCTATCTTAACTAACAATAAGATAATCATCGCTCTCAGTGTTATTACTGGATTGTTAGCATTAGGCCTTATCAGTATCATTGGCTATAATTTAACTAAAGCTCTTAAGGGAAATCTCTAATTATTAAAAAGATATAGGATTCATTCCTATATCTTTTTTCTTTAAAATTTTAAAACTCTATGAAGAAATATATTATATGATTGAGCATGTAGAAAATTAAATATCTATATGCATATAGAAAGGAGGACTTAATGAAAGAGATTTATGATTTAGACAGAATTCTTGAGGATAGAGATTATTATCTCAAAGAAAAGAAAACTCTAGCCAAAGAGATTCTAGACAACTATGCTCTCAGAAAAAAGCCCACTGCCATGAAATTCCATGGCGAACAATTAGAGACGACATACGGTGGCGTACTATCAGCTCTATTTATGATGAATGCGTACGTCGGAAGTGGCATTGAGTTGACAAAGGACGATTTGTTCTTAGAGCCAGCAGTCACTCAAGACGAGCTCAAAGATTATTTCAATAACATCATCACTAAATTCAGAGCAAACCATTGGGAAGATTTTGACGTTGTCGAAGAAAGAATGTACGAGACTTTGAATGAAACGTCTGATATCAGCGAAGCGCTGAACCATAGACGCGGAAACGGTATTTCGTATACAGACAACATCAAGCTAATGGTTACTGATCCGGAGTACGATAAATTAACTCACCCAGTCGTACAAGAAGGCCAGTATGCTTTTATTGAAAAACAATTCAATGACGAAACATCTGCGCTCATGAAGTATATGGCAACACATGAGGATTGTGAAATGTATCCATACGCCGTATCTGGAACAGGCCTTAACAAGAAACAGGTCTGTCAGATGTATGGTTTTATTGGATTGAAGCCAGACATCACAAACAAAGTTATTCCTATCACAATCACTGATAACTTTATCGGCGGTCTTAAAAGCCTTACGAGCTATTTCATTAATGCGAAAGGTACTAGATTGGCGATGATCACCAATAAGAAGTTTGTTGGAAGATCTGGATATTTAACAAACAAACTGGTACTTGCAAACATCGATCATTTCCACGATAATTCAATAAAAGATTGTGGGACGAAGCATTTTGTGACATACTCAGTCGATAATCCCAGAAAGTTGAGAATGATCATTGGCCGTCATTATTATGATCTGAACGAAAAAGGTGAAAGAGCATCTGATGAATTGCATACCGTAACAAAGGATTCAATGAATCTGGTCGGAAAGAAGATCGGCTTAAGATCCCCTGTGACATGCTGCGCTGATCATGTATGCGCAACTTGTTATGGAAGGCATTTGTCAGAAATTAACAAAGATCTCAATACAGGATTAGTCGCAGTATATAAGCTGACAGATCCTTTGACACAACGATTACTTTCAGCCAAGCATTTGTTGACAACGAAAACAGATAAAGTTGATTGGGGCGACGTATTTGCAGAATATTTCGATGTCAACATGGATTGTGTTTATTTCAATCAGGATAAAGAATTCACGTTAATTATCAAGAAGCCCACAGCAGATGAATACGATGAAGACGAAGATATGTACACATTATCAGACTTCGAAATTCAGCCGGCAGGAATGAAGAAGCATATCAAATATGCATCTCCGACAAAATTATTCATCAATCCCAAGGTATTGACAGTAGAAGCACTGAAAGATGAAAGCGACGTATTGGAAATTAGCTCAAAGTCCATCAATGAAGATGACTTCATTTTCAAATATCAGCCGAAGAATAATGCATTGACAAAATCATTGCAGCAGATTCTAGACCTGATCGAATCAAATGATCACTTAGGAATTACCGACTATAATGACTTCGTCAATAAATTCTGTGATCTGCTGATTGAAAACGATATGGACAGCATTAACTCGGTACATATCGAAATGATCACATCAACATTGTTGAAAGACGCAGAAACTCATGAAAGAGTAGATTTCTCTCATGATACATTAAGACCGTATGTCATCAACAGAGTCTCAAAGACAGTAATGGAGGCGCCATTAGCCATTTCATTAAGCTTTGAAAGACTGAATGATCAGCTGATCGATCTGAATACGTATAAGAAAGACGGGTCTAGCATTAAGGACTACTTATTCAATTAAGTAGTCCTCTTCTTTATTCTTAAAAATTTATTCTTAAAAATTTCTTAGAATAAATTATTATATAGCGAGGAGGTGTTGCATGATTGAAGTAGGAAGGAATTCTATAATTGTCAGGAACGTTGACAAGGATTCGAACGAATTCAAGAAAGTAAATTACGCGTACTCGCTGTATGACAAAGTGAAACACAAATATGTCTTCAGCGTTTTCACCGTAATAGATTCGGATTTGTATTTTCCGGCGAGCATTGGCGTAGACAATATCGAGAAATACTTTCCAGACAAAAAAGTGGTATACAATTATATGACAACAGCGAAAGCTGCATCAATATCATATAATATGCGCCACGCTCCTAAAAACGAGCTCCAGCAAAAAGCCATCAGATTTATGATGACCATGCGCAAAGACACTAAAGTCCGAAGCAGGTTTCTGTCGTTGGCGACTGGCTCTGGAAAAACATATGTCTCGATAAACGTCATATCCCAATTGAAAAAGAAAGCGATGATTATCGTAGATTCTATTTCATTGGCAGAACAATGGCGCGGAGAGTTTCTAAAACATACTGACTTAAAGGAGAGTGATATCGTAATATTGTCAGGGCAGGATATCGTAAATGCGGAATCGAAAAAACCGACAGCAAAGATATACATCGCCATTCACAGAACTCTCGGTAACATGCTCGCCGCAGATACAAATTCCGTAAATCTGCTGATGAACAAGCTGCATATCGGCATACGAGTATTTGACGAAAGCCACGTAGAATTCGGCAACATATGCAAAGTGAATTCTCTGAGCAACGTCGAATATACGATATACCTGACAGCAACTCCCAGCAGATCAAATTTCATCGACAATTCATTGTATGCGAAAGTCTTCGGAAAGATCCCCTATTTCAACGGGAAGGAACTCTCAGGAGACAAGTATCATACCGTGATATTCTATCCGATGAATTCATCGCCGTCGATTGTTCAGAAGACTTCGTGCAGAACCAAATATGGCTTTTCAGTCCAGAAATGGGCAGGATACATTTCATCAGATGAAGCGTATCCGTTATTGTTAGAAACCATATCAGGAATCTTCTCGAAATTCAAGCTGAGTGAACGAAACATGAAAACGGCGATTGTGCTTCCGACCATCAAATTGATCAAGAAGGTTTCAGAAGATTTAAAATTATTATACCCGGAAATTGATATCGGGCTGTTTATTGGCGAACTGAAACCTAAAGAAAGGGAAGAAGCAAAAGAGAAGATGTTCATCATAACAGATGACAAAATGTTCGACAAGGCGATAGACATACCGGATCTGGAGATTCTGATAAATGTCGTAGATTTCGGATCATTGGTCAAGACAGAACAGATGATAGGCAGACTGAGATACCACGAAGGAAAACAGTCTATCTACATAGACGTCGTCGACAATGGATTCGATGAATGTATAGCCCATTCTAAAATACGCAAGCGTTTCTTTAAGAAAAACGCAAAACAAATAATCGAAATTAATAAAGGAGAATTTTAACATATGAAGAATTTCAACAAAATTACTATGTCTTTATTTGATTCCACAAAAGCAAGTTTTAAATTATCTGTAGATGCTGTCTTCATGAAAGCAAATCCTACAGGAGGAGTCAGTCCTCTGGTATATATTGGAAATACCGGAATCGGAAACTTGAGTCCTAATATCTATTTGACATTCACATACAAGAGCGACGAATATAATAAAGGGAACTTCCTTTATATGAGCTATCCTCAGATCTTCAAATTAAGAGAATGCATGACAAGAGTCAAAGACCTTTTGACAGGAAACGGCTTCGGCAAAGACGAAGGCGGAAATATCTTCGTCAAGCAGGAAGCAGCAGCTCCTATCATCATTGATGGTATCGGAAAGCTTAATAAATGGCTTGCATTCAAATTATGCGTCATTAAAGAAGACAACGGAGCAGGAGTCATTTCCAGCTTCCCTGGTGTCAGCATTCAGATCTCTTCTGTTCCTGGAAACTATGTCAGCACATTGTCCGATGTAGAATTCCTGACAATTTATTCTATCATCATGGATTTGAATCTCCCTCAGCTCCAGTGTTCAATGGCACTTGCATACATGATGCAGAACAATATGCTGAATGATGGTCAGCCTCAGTTCAACTCTTATCAGCAGAATTATCAGCAGCAACAGCAGACTCCTAGATATAACAATTCCGGATATTCCAACAATTATCATTATAATAATGGCGGAAATTCTTATGGAAACCAGTATCAGCAGAATGCTCAGCCGTATCATCAGTCTGCTCAGAGAACTTCTTATAGAACAGCTCAGCCTCAGGCACAGCCGCAGAGAACCTATCAGCAGAAGCCTATTCCGCAGGCCACTCCTGCCCAGATGAATGATGCTCCGTATCATGCTCCTGTTCAGGCAGAAAAGCCTCAGACAGGACTTCCTCCCAGAACAGACTCTTCCAACATCATGAATTTCAAAGCTGTTGAAGATACTCCTGTCAGTGAAGTCGATTATGATGACACAGACGCCATCGATGAAATTTTCAAGAATGTTAAATAATAAGGAGACGTATTAATGAATAAAGAAAACGAAATGGATTTTTCTCCTGTCCTGAACGGGATAGACAAAGTCAAAGCGATGAAAGCTTCGAAAAGCAAGAAGAAACCTAGTTCTTCCGTCAAGCCTCTGCATTTTGAAATCAGTCAGGACGACAGCCCTTTGAAGACGGAGCTTGTTAAAATTATCAATGAAAGGGATTATACATATGCTGACATTTGCAACTATTGCTCTTCTATTAAAGGCGGCGATTATGATGCTGGCTATAGACTCGGATACAATCTGATCACAGGTCTCGCAAAGAGACATACCATGATCGACACGACTCTCACATTGATCGCCGATTTCCTCGGAATGGATGTCGTATTTGTTCCGAAGCCTACTATCGAAGATCCTAACGTCAAGACTCCTGATGAAATCGCAGAAGATTCTGACGATGGCACTTCCAATGAAGAAGGAGCGGATTAATTCCTCTCCTTCCTTTTGATCAATGACGGAAATCACTGATACAAAAGCTGTCTACAACGATTTCAAATATTTCAAATCTATTTATACTTCTCTCAATAAAGCAGATACCATCAAGGTCTTCTCTGATGGTACTTCTGTCAAATTCCAGCTTCTTGATTATAAGGATTCAGAATTCTCTAAATTATTCGGAGAATTCCATGTACTTTCTACCAACTTCATGCAATGGTGCCTTTCCTCCAAGAAATCTCTCAAATTTCCCGTAGCATATTTCGTCAAGATCGCTAAAACTTTAAAGGCGAATGTTGTTTCATTGTCATTTGACGATAATTCATTTACCTTTAATTTCACGGAAGATTCCAATCCTTCTTCAATCACTTTTTCGGCTCTTCCTTATGACGATCCTTCTCAGAAGTTTTTCGATATGTTCACTCACACATATTCTCTTCCCAACGATTTCACTTCTGATGATCTCTGTAGAATTTATCTCTTGAATGATAATATCGCCAAGAAATCTTCCAAAGACAAACTTCTGGAAATTCCTACAAAGAAGATATTGTCTCTTGTCAAAGACGGAATCAATTCCGTATATGTATCTGATGAAAAAGACGGCGGCTCCAGATATGTCGGAATTGCCAGTGAAAACAAGAATCTGAAAATGACTCAGGTGTTTCTGACGGTATGACGGACGAAATTCTTGAACTGATAAAGATGTATGCTGGGGATATTCTGAATTCTGATACGTATAAAATTCAGAAGATATATCCTCATCATAAACGCGTCAGTGTATATGAACATGAGTTCCATGTGACGGAAATTGCGATAAACCTTGCGAGGAATTCTGAAGAAGACATAAACATGCGAACACTGATCCGAGCGGCAATGCTGCATGATTATTATTTATATGACTGGCACTATGGCAGGAAATGGCATAGATGTCACGCGTATAAACATCCGAGAATTGCGGCGGAGAATGCTGAAAGGGATTTCGGAATTAACGAGGATATTAAGAACGCAATTCTGACACATATGTGGCCATTGACGCTGAAAATGCCGAAAACGATAGAAGCGAAGATAATATCGAAAGCCGATAAGATTGCGACATTCAGAGAGAATTTCCACAAGAATCCTCTCGATTGAAGCTGAATAAAAAAGAAATCCTTTGGGATTTCTTTTTTTTAATTAATATGAATTTCCGAGAGTTTCGAGTTATACGTATATATGATAACATTGAGAAGAAGAAGCTAAGGCCTTGTGCCTTAAAAACGCGCCGGTGCGTAATCCAGGTTTTCGACTCCCTGGGCGTTATTACTTCGCTTCTCCTATGTTTATTTTTTTTATTTTTTATGATCCTGAAAAGACATTCTACGAGAACAATTGATTATAATATTTATGATAATATATACACAAGGAGGCTATGGATATGCTGCTCAATGAAGACTATACTAAAGAAGAACTAGAAAGCCTCACAAGCATATATGACAGATTCCACGAAATTCTCGAAAAGAAAGCTAAAACTCCGTCAGTATTCAACCAGATAAGATCCCAAGGCGAAAAGCTTCTCGAAAAGAACCGTGAAAAGCTTCAGACAAATATCGTCGGAAGGCAGGTCATTATTAATCAGAATGATGAAGCCGCCATTCTAGGCGCAGTCGGAATCTCTCATGAAGATATGGAAAACGCGATTGCAGAATCCCCGTACTTCAAAGTTTTCGGTGAATTAAAGCTTAAAGCCCAGTTGTGCTTCGCCCTTCCTCTGATATTGCTGTCATTTGAATACGCGAAAATCGGGAAAATAGAGCAGGCGAAATATCTTTATTTTTTATGTTATTTCAAACCGTACGCCAGCCGTGAATCTTTGTTTTTCAAATATGGCGTCAACGAAGACCAGATGATGTATACCGTTGAAAATCTGACTGGAAAGAACGACATTAAACAGCTCGGAACTGTTCTTAATGTCTTGATCAAAAAGTCAGCATTATCCTTCGAGAATTATTTCGGAGAAGCAAAACCTAAAGATGTTGTAACAGATAAAAACCTTCATGATATTTATACATCAGGTATCGGCTCCCGTGTCAACTCTTTCTTGAATGGCGTCTTCGTAGAATATATGAAGAACAAGGGAAAATACCTGCATTATGATTCCAATACATCAGCATTCATTGATGATGAAGAAGGTAGCGATTTCATGGATGCTGATATTTCAAGTGATGCTGCATTAAGAGCTAAAATCGTCTCTAAGGCACTCGTATCAGCAAGCGCAACACCAGTCGACACAGGAATCATCCGCCTTGTATGCGCAAATAATTTCGGAATTTCCCGTTCTGACTTCTATCCGCAGATGATAACAAATCTCGTAAAGACAACGGCTGAAGACAAATCAGGCGAATTGTCTAAATTCCTGACGTCATTAATATCATCATTCTTGTTTTCTACAAGCAACAAGACGGGAAAGAAATACACGATGACGGATTTCAAAACCGCCGTATGGCCAGCCGTCATGTCAAAGAAAATATACAAAGACAAGAATAGCTCAGATCTTAATATCAAATTCGCGAAAGCGTTCGTCGAACAGATTCTTCTGACATATTGCCCCGATTATGTTACAGGAGCAGCAACGAAGAAGAGAAGCATCAAAAACGCGTATTTCATGTATTGGATCTGGTTCCTTCAGAAATGTGCGAGAGGTTAAATCATGAATTTAAACGAAGTATTGACATCTATGCTGTATTCACAGGATACAGACACATTCAACGCAAATATCGATGCTATGAGAAGAAAGGCTTCGAAAGGTCTTCTGGAATGTTCTGAAGAAGAGCTGGATAAAGCCATAAATGAAGTTCTTGACAAAGAATCATTATACGAAGAGCTTGAAAAAGAACTTGACGAAGCAGTCTCAAAATTTTAAAAGGAGGGCCACTGATGCAGATATATCTAGACAATGAAAAGAATACCGTTACCATGGTTCAGTCAGTGGCATCTGCTTCTACCATGATAAGTTCCGTTGCGATCGAAGCAAAAGACTTCGTCGTCAGCAAATTCCCTAAGAATTTCTTTAAACACGTTTATGTAGATACAAGTCAGACGATCACTCAGGTCAATTATAATTCAAGATACAGCAAGACGGCTAATAAAATTCCGTACCCTTCATTGGCTGTCACTCCTGCCATGAGTCTTGACGATCCTATCGGCGGAATGGAAAGGAACATGCATCTGTCTTCTCCTAACTTATATATAAGAAGGGATATTGACAGAACTCAGAACAGATTGATCATGGATCCTGACAATCAATTCGCTGTTTATTATTCTTCTGATTACGTCACGACTAATTTCGATTTCAAGATAGTCACCAACACCTATGTCAGCAATGTAGATATTGCATATTATCTTAAGAGCAGATTCCAGCCTGGATTCTTCCAATATTTAAACAACAGATTCATTCAGACTGAAATTCCTAAATCTCTCATCATGGTCATTGCGAATATTTTCGGATATGATCTTTCTGACAATGACGACATGGATAAATTAAGATTATATCTGATGGGTACTGGAAAGACTGAAAACATGATTCAGAAGAAGCTTAATCCTGCTACTGGAAAACAATGCTTCTTCCTTGAAAAAGACGAGAATTTCCTGGTACTTTTTACTGATCTTGATTGCCCTCCAAGTATTATCAAGGATAATCAGGTCGAAGGAGAATATACGATCAATTTCAGGCTTCAGGTTTCATGTTATATGCCGAATGCTTTTATATTAAGAATTGACAAAGATAAGCTCCATGAAATTGATTCTGGTATAATTGATAAAATAGACAACGGCATTTCAGACGACCTTGAAAGCGGCATTGTATCTCAGCCTATAATTTCTGCCAATCTTCTCTCGAAAAAAGACACTATTTATTTTTATGACCGCAATGACAACCAACAGATCGGCCATCTTGTATATGCTGAGACTTTCATGAATGACATCAATAACGCTATCGACAAGATTTATATTCTGCATGATTATAATACGAAGCAGAAGTCTGAATTCAGCAATATCCTTGACTACGCAATTCAGAATAATTTCGACCTTTCTTCATTATATACAATCAAGGTATTTTCAAGGGAAGGAGAATTGGCTGCTGGGGATTTCATGATAGACTATCCTGAAATGTCAGTTACGCTTTTAAACGAAAAATATACTGAGAGTGACATCGCGATTTCGCTGTATGTCAACAGACTTGCGTACGAATTGCTGAAGAAGGGCGTTAATGGCGATGAGTTCTATAAGTCGAATATTCTGACTAGAATTCACGCTAAGACTATCGAGACTGATGACGTCACCGGTGAAGAGACCGAGAAACCTATTCATCTTGTCGTTCATGCTTTACAAAAGGATTCTTCTTTCAATGAAGAAAAGAGTCCTTTACGTATCAACACCCCTTATGGCATAGGATATATCGGACTTAAAGACGATGTTGATTCTGGGAAGAATTTATATAAGATTTGCACTAAGATTGATGACGATGGAAAGCCCGTCATCAAAGTGCTGGAAACGGAGGAAATGTAAATGGATTTTTTCAATAATTTAGGCGAAATCATAAATCAGGTGTTTGGATCTGCTGAAAACAGAATTCCACTTTCTGAATATACCGGATGGCATTTTGTCGTCATGGTGTTTTTTGGGTTACTTACTGTCGCTGCACTGGTTCTCACGGCATACTTGATTCTGGTCGTTTTGTTTAATTTCTTCAGAGGCTGCGGAAGAGTTATCGCTACGGTGTTTTCAGCAAAGAAGCGCTGCTCTAAAGTTCAGTGCCCACATTGCGGAAGAACTCTGGATAAATGCGTATGTTCTTCCAACGCCAAAAACGGTTATATGAAGAGACTTGCACTGTATTCCAAAGAGAAGAAAAACGCAGAAAAAGCACGAAAAATCGCTAATAAAAATAAGAAAGCATAAGCTTTCTTATTTTTTCTGCCAAAATTTATACGGGTCAACAATAAATTATAATAAGGCGGTGGTATTATGGCAAACGAAAACAATGTATATTTTGAGCCGGATTTCAGCATAGAAAACGCAGCGAACTTGGTTAATAATTATCGCTTTGATAAAAAGAAAGCAGCGAAAACCGAGGACAAACTACGTGTATCGGCCGACAAATTAATCAGCAGCGTTTCAGAAATTCATGATAATATAGAGAATTTAAAACTAACCAAAAATAAATTATATAGCACTCTTTTGTCAGGTTATGTAGGATATCACTACTTAAAGAGAATTAATGATGAATGTAAAAATCTAAAACACAGCACGGAATTATATAATAACATTGGGCAAATAAAACCAAATTCGTTATACGCCACATTAAGCGAAGCTGCCGCAGACATGCCATCGGAAACGGCGTTGAATGAAATTCGCTCTGTCGGAAACACATGCTACAGCTATTTCAAAACAATTGCTAAAGATATGGGACAGGATGATCTTGAATTTAAATTCAAAGTATCGCAATATAGCGGTTCATCTAGTGTTATAGAAAATCCTGATACATGGACTGATAAGACTTGGTCAGATATTTCAACAAATACCCCATTCGCTATAAAAAATCACGATTATATTATATCTGAATTAGGAATAGATGTCCCAGGTGCATATACAGTAAATTCTGATGAATATCCCGCAATGTATGGAAACTTCGAATTTGATAAAAATGCGTCAGAAGATTATCCTAGTTCTGTTACGCTAGATCTTAAATCAACGGCTAACTTCAGACTTGAAAACGGGACCTTTAATTTACCATATAATATTGGCACAGCTGATGAGCTTAAAGACATTATGGCTACGAAATTCTATCCTAGCACACCTGGAACCACTATAATCTCATATACTGATAAAAACGTTGATCTGAATCTTGAAAGATATTATCTGATAACAAATGATATCGAAATACACGACTATGACGATCCTGGATTATATCTATATTTTCCTGTCTCATCATTCATAGGTGCAAAAAATGGCGACCCGTCTACAAAGGTAACGATAACTATATATCTAAGTACGGACAAAAGAAAAAATAATCGAAAGATAAACGACTTCATGTCATTATTCTCTGAATATAAGTTATTGAAGCCAGAAAATTTCTTCTATAATATTGACATAATAATTAAGCGCGGAACTCATAGAGTTGACAAGAAATCATTCGCTATCAATGAAACGTATGCTGAAAAAGAATTTTCTTATCAAAATTGTGTGGCCGGAAATATTACTGGTCAAATAGCATTGAATAAAACAGGAGACCGTTCCATATTTTCAGAATTCTCATCAAGTTTCCCGATATACACATACGAGAATATTGATAATCCTGATTCTGGCTACTCTAACTTTGGAATAGAAATCGTGGGTGATGATAGACTCATTCTTGGAATTGCTATCAGCAAAGGAAACACATTCGGCGTAATATATATTCCTTTGACGCTAAGCGGATATTCTAAGAATTCAGATATGCTTGCGAATAGCACAAACGCTAAAATTAAGCTTTTATATGCTCTTGGCGCAATAGGAACATTAAAAGATTATAATGCTGATGAATCATTGGAAAATTACAAAAAAGACGGATTCGCGCCATTAAGTGCTAAATTCTTTGAAATGAATTATTATGTGAATTTATTATCACTAATTTCAAACGAATATTTACAGAACGCAGTTAAATATGAAGTATCGACCTCTGAAAGTAAAATATCATATATAAGTGTTTTGGCAACATCAGTGATAACAATAGAAGCGTATAGAATGATGTATGATTCATTGTATAATAATGCATACACCGAAGCTATAACGAACGCATTCGTCAATATTTCCGCAAAATCCGATTCAATCTCTTCAGCATATGAAGAAACCACGGAGACGACTGGCGGAAATAATAACAATAATAATACGAATAACGACTCAAGTACATCAACTGATAAAAATACCGGAAAATTCATAGGACTATCAATTCCTAATACAGGAAACGACTCGGGATCATCTGGAGATAGCAATAACACTACCGGGGGGGCGCCACTTCGCCGTCAGAAAACGGCAGCACAACTCGGAACAATAACGAATACAATAAGCAAAGTATCAGTCTCAACTAATGAAATAATATCGATCATTACTGAAACGTTGCCGATAATAAATGATATAATCTATCAAGCATCAGAATCTATAAAAGCAATTGATGATGTCCTTGAATCAAAGGCCGGCTTATTTAATAGATCGAAAAGCAATAAAGCCACTACTGATTATGCCGCACTTGCTAAAGAAACCTTGTCATCATTCGAAACCGCGTTACGACAAGGTGGATCTACATCATATATAGAGCAACCGAACTACAAGTTACGTAGCTTCAGTGAATGGTCTTCGGAAATGTCGAAATATTGCTCTGGAAATGTTCTGTCTATGGTTCCGTTGTATATAGTTCAGGAACTCGGAATAAATATGTCAGAAATTTTAACTGACCCAATGAATACCGATATAGAAAAGACAACGATAAGCTTATTTAATTATATTTTCAATCAGATGTATTCTAAAGGATTCTGGAATGAGAACGTTATTTCAGACTATTATAAGAATATGTTTTTCTATAAGAAAAATTTCTATGAGAACTATGATATAACAATCGGCGCTGAATTAAATGCTCAGTATCTTCCGGCGACATTGCTAAATGAATTTCCAGCTATCGAATATTTCAACACTTATTCAATAGCAGGTCTTACAAAATATGCTGATGACTTATTTAATTCTGATATATACACCGATATGCGAAATACGACAAATCAAAAATTATTGTCAGAAATATTTAAAAATAAAACACCATTGAAGAACATATCTACAATGTCAGAGCTTTTAAATTCATCAAAGAATAATTTAAGAACATTAATATTGCGTTCGCTATTAGGAGATTTGCTAAAAGACATATATAATTCAGCGATATCAATCAACGATGATAACATAAAATATATAACAATGTCCGATGAAAGTGAATTATCCAGACTCATGTCAGAAATATCGCCGATCGGAGAAGCCATAACAATATCGAATGGCGAAAAAGTTTCAAATACAGTAGATATTATAAAGAAGCGCATAGAAGAATATATTCAATGCTGGTTATTCTTTTATGGCAGTAATTTATATATGCTATCATACCTTGATACGTATGATGCAAATAGTTATGGAAGCATGTTATATGCATATATGCTGAATAAATAAAAGCACATTATAGGAGGAGTCTTTTTATGAACTATTATACAAAAGATCATATCATATCAATGATAAATGAAATGACTATACGTGAAAAAGACTATCCTATAATGATATCATTATTAAATACAAAAGACCCTAATTTGATTTCAGCGATCTTGGAAGAAGTATTAAAAGGGAATTTATACTGGTCAGATTTACAAGCGTGTCTGCCAAAGAATAAATACGATAATATTCTAAGTCAAACATTGCCGACGCAAAAAGCTCTCATGAAAAGGGTATCTGCTATGATAACTCTCAATAAGCTCAGAAAATTAAATGAGAACGAATTAAATAACTTCATACGCAACACCGCGATCATAAATGTCCAACAAAATGATAAAATATATAACGAAGAAAAAACAAAGGCACGAGATGATCTAATCACAACTTTATACAATATAAGCAGCAGCGATACTTCTGTTGAAAGAAGTTCAAAAATAGCTCTCATGAACATGGTAATGAATGCCGAATTCTTAAAATCACTTTCTAAAGAAGAGTTATCTGAAAAATATTATATTTATAACAACACGGTACGTGATAAAACAACAAATGCCGAATATAAATTTATAGATCCTGATGATATTCTATTATGGGCGTCAGAATATATAGTTCCTGTTGACGAAACAATGATTGTTTTAACAGATTGGGACGTTGCGTATATGAAGCTACATAACTTGACAGAAGAGATGATGAAAAAAATAATATCTGTATCACGAATAATAACGCATAAATTATAAATAGGAGGGCTAAAAATGTTTAAAGTTTATGACATTGTAGACTACAAATTTAGTCCTTCAATATCTGTAGAAATGCAAAACGATATCATCAAGACATGCAAAGCATCAGCATTAACAGATGACACAAAGAAAATAGTAGATCTATTAGGCACGGCAACTGACGATGATCAAAAAACCGTCATAGCCGTATATGAAATCCTTTATAATTTATATCTGGAGAATATAACATTAGACGATATTGCAGCGTATCTTAACGGAAACGGATACACCATAGATCACGACGGATTATATAAATATACATCAGACGCAGCCGGAGGAACATCGGCATTAAATGTGCTATATATTATATTAGGAGCAACTGTTGGTGCATCGTATGTTTTAGCAAAGAAATCTATAAGAGCAATGACATTAGTTGTGCAGAAAGCGTCTGGCTGGTGGGATACCATAAAAACGATAGACATAACAAAAATGTCATCTGATGAAATAATAGCTCTTTTTGGGCGTGGCTGGTCCGCAATATATAATGCAGCAAAAAGCGCCGAGAAAAAGATAATAAAAACCGACTTAGGAAATTTCTGGGGTACTCTTACGCCAGATAAATTCGCAGATGTAACATATGATACGAAAATAGCACCGGTCAAACTGGAAAACATGGTGATATCTTATGACTCAAACGAGCCGCTAATGTACGGAAGCGCTAGAAGCGGTAAGAATTTTTATGATATGGTATCGAAGATAAATAAAAAATATAAGTATTCATACACATACAATAGCGATAAAGGAAGCTATGACGGAATATTTTCTGACAAAGAAATCACTGGGGACGCATTCGTATTCGACAATACTATATTTTTAAGCATGGCAAAAGATTTGATAAATCCGTCAATATGTTCAGATGCTCTTTCGAATAATAGATCACCAATAATAGCATCCGCGTTATATGTTCCGTACTTGAATGGAAAGCCTTTCTATAAATCAGTCTATAACGATTTTGCAAAATGGTCTATAAATACGCCAAATCTCGGAGCAAGATCGAATTTGGATAGAGAAGAGTTGCGTAAGTTAAATGGCTGGTTTTTTACAAAAGCATGTGAGGCCGTTAACCTTATAAACGTAGCAAATGAAAAATTTAAGAAAAATTTCAATGATATACTAAATAATAAAATCCCCATTTTAACGCAAAGTCTTATCGAAGATAAATTTAACAAAGCAAATAATGCCATAACTCGATGGTTCAATAATATAAATAAGGCAATATTAAGAACAGATAGATTTGCGAAGCCGTTAAAGCCAGAACTCAGCGAAGATGCGATAAATGTCATAAAAAATGCTATAGCAGAGCAAATAGAGCTTTTTTTCACAAAGCCATTTGAAACGATAAAAACGTCAAGCACAATAATGTACATGCGCGCTGCATATGATCAACTAGTTGCAATATACGGGCAATATAAGCCAGAAGATGTCAGAACATTTGAAACATGGGAAAGAATTCAATATTTATATATGCTCAGCTCTTATTTTTATCCTGTGATAATTGATGATGCCACAGATGATGATGGGAACCCTGATCCAGATTATCATTATCCGGAAGGATTTGAAAATTTAAGAAATACATTTATGATAGTTTATAGCAATTCTTTAGAATTTAGACGATTCTATAGATCAGTGTACATGAAGTCTGCGTTAATGCTTATCGATGAAAAATATAGCATAAATAATGGAGGTGCCTTATTATGGGATACTATCTAACTAATTCCGATGGTAGCACCGAATTTATATCAAACAGCTATCTCAAAGCTTCACTTCTCAATCAATCGATAGACACAATTACAACAGGGATAAAGCCTTCGCAAACAAGTGATCGACTGCTAACGTTATTTTTAAAAAGAGTTGGCAGACGGAGCCGATACGTTTTCGTATGATGATTGCATCGCGCTTATAACAAATGAACTCAATGACGGCACTTTGCAATCTATGCTGCTAACGCTCGATAGACAGCATATCTTGGCAATAGCATATCTGATCCATGAAGGCGTTTATGGAAAATCAGAAGTTGAAAAATATTTAACAAATAGAACTTTTTATCCGAGAGAAACTGAATTATTAAAAGCAATATCATCTGTAGCTTCTGACAATATGCCGTTTGATATTTTTTTTGGACTCTATAATACAATCTCAAAAATAAAAAAGAACAGAGTGAATGCTAAAACTATTAATGAAACGGTGGATGAAATTCAGAACATTAAAATACCGGTAAATCCATGCCGCGTGTTATATACTGATAGCAAAAATATTAATCCGAAATATACTTTACCGGAATTTGAATTGATGCGTGCACAATATGCAAATCTATTCAAATACGTTAGCATACCGATGCCTCCAGCAATGTATGCAACGTTAGTACCAAGCGTTAAGGCGTTAGAACGTTACCGTAGATTTTATAATGCCCTTAGCCTGACATGGAAAGAAAAACCGTTCCCAAATAATTTTTACGATTATCTGTATCGAGGATATGAATATGACGACGATAATAAGCGTGATACTATAACTTTCGTAGACAACGATGATTATAGCGGATTTCTGAATGCTGCGTTATTCGAACTCATGAAGAACGGAAATGATGGAGAATATAAAGACGATACCTCCACAATGCTTGATGAGCTATTAAGAAAAAACATTTCCTGTAGTGCCAGTTACGCATTATCGACAAACGGAAAAGATAAATATACAATTGCAATATTAACGATATTTCCGCAGAAAACTCTCTATTCATCTTTCTTTTCTTCTATGAATGCAGCGTCTTTATTTGCGGTATATGATAATCCTTCTCTAGTTTCAGCAGATATCGCAAATAAGATAAATTCTGTTAATTGTGATTATCTTGGATTATCATTATTCGGTGATAGACAGCGTGAAGTGTATGACGCATTAGTTAATAAACGTATAGATGTGTCTGAATTAAACAACACATATTCTAATGCATATCCAACAGCAATCACTGAATCACAATCTCGTTTCATTACACGATTAGTTACATATAATGACGAGTTACTTTCAGGATTCTCCAATAATCAAATCCTTAAAAAGAAATATTCCGCAAGTGCTGCAACATCATCGTCAAGAGGATCATACGGTCGTATAAAATACTCTGCTGATATGAGTAAAGAAAACATTAAAATGTATGTATCTAATGATTTTGTAATAGACTCAGCATATAACATTGGGCATTATCATAATCTTGTCACGCTAGGATCTTGTAATTTATTGAGCATCATAAATAAAATAATAAATAATTTTGTAGACGAAAATAATCTAAGTTTTACTATGAATAGTATAACGAATGACAAAGATGTATTAAAAGATAAAATCGTCGCAATAAAGACAGATATATACAAGAATTTTACATTGGATCCATTCACATCTGATGAAATGCCATTAGTTGCAATAGCATATGAAACCGTCATGAATTATTTGAATTTCTTAATCGTTGGAAATAGTATGTATGATACTAATCATTTATATACCTTAGAAAACGATATTATAACTAATTTCGACGCAACTACCGCATCGGGAACATCAGAAGACACAGATTTTGAAATAAAGGTAAGCGATAATTTATATGCATCATACAAGTATTTGCGTTTTATGAGGGGCATGTTGATAAATATTCCAGTTCTTAATGAATATATGAATAGCGATTCAGAAGTTCTCAAACAATATCGAGATTTCCTTAATTTCACAGCATTTCGTAGCATCGTTAATGATCTGCATATCAAGTATGATGAAGAATTCGAAAAGAAAGGATTATCTCCAACATGGGGTGAGATATATAAGAAATTACCGAGGGCATGATCATGACTACACTAGAAACACAACTCCTAAATTATGACTATAAATCCGGCGAAATTTCCAAGCCATTCACCGCCGCGATAAATGATGCCGATTATTTCTATAAAGAATTCACGGGGAATATCAACGCAAATTTCATGCATGATATCAGCATATTCCTCTCAACTACGCTGAATCCCCGTGACGTCCGAGAATTCGTCTACTTAATTTCCAAAGAATTCATCGACGTCATAACCGCGAAACAGCTGCTGGAGTCCGGGTATTTTCCAGAATTCGCAGAATTATGCAACGGCATATTCTTTTCGAAACTCTCAGAACCCATCATGGGGAAATTCGTCTCAACATATGCAGGAGTCGACCTGAAAGATGCAACGCCATACAAATCCTACGCAAACATCCAATCAGAATTCGACAGAATCTACACGAAAGCTAAAACGGGAACATGCCTGAAAATGGTGTCAGACGGAATAGCAGAAGACGCAGAATCCGCAGCGACAATGTTTGACTCAAATATAAATATATTATTAAACGGCATAACGGGAGACGACTTCAAGATAGACGCGGAATTAAAAAGAGACGATAAATTAAGATGTGAAATGTACATAAGCATAAACAATGTACCAGCGGAACTGAAACGCTATATAGGCGGAATATCGTATATCTATAATTATGATACAAGCGTACAGAATTATGATATGATAAAAAACGCCATAAATAATGATCATTATAAAATGATGAATGACAACGTGAAAAGCATATTCGAAACAACATGGGCATATAAAATCATAAATATGGCAAATGGAGATGATATAAATTCCACGAGATTTTACAGCATGATGAAAATCGGAAAAGTATTTTTTGAAGAAATTTTTAAGGAAATAGCCGCGAGAACAATACATTACTGATAAGGAGGAGCGCTAAAAATGGCAAAAGACAAAAACAAAAATAAAGAAGAATTAGACGCTCTCGAAGCAAAAAGCCACATCATGACTTATGGATCCGATGGAACATTATCAAAAGAAGATGAACAGACATCGGATATTATCAGTCAGACTATACTCGCAACAAAAAAGAAACTAGGAACTAAAATCTCCGGAACTCCTATTAACTATTTCAATGAACTGAACATAAGCGATGCATTCAATGAAATGCGCGAAAATGCCGGTGAAAAAAAGAAGAAGACAGAAGACGACAAAAACAATGCAGCGAATTTCAAAAGATATATGACAATGTCTGGAACTGATGCAGCAGGCTTGCTGATGTCAGACCAGGGAAGATTAATAAACTTCCAAAATTATAAGACAATATACGAACATATATCTGAATGTGCTCAAGCTTTGGATGTCTATAAAGACAACATCATGTCACCGGACGATTTCACAAAGATGATCTTCGATGTGAAATATGAAAGCGACGTGAATGAAAATGTCAAAGAAATCATCGAAGACAGACTCAAAGACGTCATCGCAAAATATGATATCGAAAGAAAAGCAGACGACATAATCTCGGATACATTAATGTATGGCGAAAATTATGTAGCAGTACTGAGTCTGGAAAATGAATTAAGCGGCATGCTGGATGGTGACGGATTCACAAATCCCGGAAGCTTCCTGAATGAAAGTCTGGATGCTCCTGTGAATGTCAAGATTCTGAATGAAAGCGTTCAGCTTAATGAAGAAACAGATCAGGCATTCAGAGAATTGTTTGCGGATTCATTGACTGAAAATCAGACGATTACCGAAGATCAAATCCGTGAATATGTAGCTGACACCGTCAATAATAACATTGAAATTGGAAGTGTTAAAGAATTCCTTATGGAACGCGCAGAAGCCGATTATGACGCACACAAAAACGATCCGCTTAAAGATATACCTGGGGCACTGTCAAGAAGCCTCAAGAAGTCTAAAAAGAAGGATAACAAGCCGTTGTTCATCAACGGATCGGCTGTCAGAATTCTTGATCCGAACAGAACAGTAGAATTAAAAGTAGATAACGTCTGCTATGGCTATTATTATGTCGAAGACCAGTTCAACCAGATTGCTCAGAGCAGCTATGTCGGACCTAGTTCCGGCAGAGAAGCCAGAATGGGCACAAGCGTCAACATTGGCTTAAATAATAATATGCCTCAAACAACTCAGTTCACTCCCGCTACATCAGCAGCAAGTATCCTGAATGTCGGAGAATCAAAGCTACGCCTGATCACAGATGTTTTCATCAACCAGATCGCAACTAAGATCGACAAGAACTTTATCAGAAAAAATAAGCAGTTCAAGGAATTCATCTACGAACTCGTCAAGCAGAATTACATCATAAAACGCGGAATCAAGATGACTTACTTCAGTCCTGATGAAGTCATCAAGTTCGAAGCTCCGTCCGTTTACAGAAAGATTGCATTCGCCGCAAAGCTTTATCTAAGTGTCATGACAAATGATATTCTTGTCAAGCTTGGCAGAGCGCATGATAAACGTGTATTCTATGTCAACGTCGGCTTGGATGCCAACTATGAGCAGGCCATCAACAAAGTCATCGACGATATCAAGCGTCGTGAATACAAGATGGATAACCTCAACGATTTCAACTCTATCTTAAACCTCAACCCTGGAAGATGGGACGATTATTTCATCCCGACCATGAATGGCGACAGACCTCTTGAAATCGAAACGATCGCTGGTATGGATACCGATCTCAATTCGGACTTCTTACAATATCTTAAGAATTCCATGATGACTGGTATTGGTGTCCCTGTTAACTTAATCGATAACATGAATGATATCAGCTTTGCCAGAACCTTAAGCGCACAGAATGCAAACTTTGTCAGAAGCGTCATCAGATATCAGAAGTTGTTGACTAGACCGTTCTGTAGACTCGTTCAGAATCTGTATAAGAATGAATATAGATACAATAACGATAAAGAAGACGCGTCATTGGCAATGATCGATCTTGAAGCAATCAAGGTTCATTTCCCAAGTCCGGCATCGTTGAATATGACGAATATCAACGAGCAGCTGCAGTCAGCTGATCAGAATGCCGATTTCATCTCAACTCAGATTATTCCGCCACAGTCTGACGGAAGCACTGAAGACAGAAGATTAAAGCTCAAGGCCGAAATCGTTAAAGATTTGATTCCTGGCATTGATTGGGAAAAGTATAAGAAGATTGCTGATAATTTAAAACTAGACGAAGTCAGAGATAGTGCCGCAAATCCTGTTGTTGACCAGGGAGCAGGCGGTGAAGATCCGTACGCTGGTCAGATACAGTAAATAATATAAATATAGGAGGACTTTATTATGATGAAACATAAGAAACATATTTCTTTATTATTCATTCCGCTATTCCTCGCCTCTTGTGGAAGCACTGGTGCTGAAACAAAGCTTCCTAATAACGGAACTAAAATCGATGCAGCAGTTGGAAAAGAAAAGCTTAAACTTGCTGTTAAGAATGAAATGACTCCTGATGAAAACAAGAGCGATGCTTTTGGATTCTCAATCAATGGAGCACATTTCAGCGAAAAAATCGATGGCTCAATCAGCATTGCCAATCAGACATTCGCCAGCATCACATCTAAAGTAGAAGCTAAGAATGGCGAATTTAATTTCGGCGTTAAGGGAATGACATCAGATTCATGCAATGATTTCCGCGCTACTCTTTATGCCGGAATCGATATTAACGGATCTACGACTGTTAAATACAACACAAATATCACCGTTCCTGCAAGCAATCCAAAAGTAGATATGCCGGCCACAAGTGCTGAATTCAAAGGCACTTATAAAGCTTCAGCTGATATTCTGGAAAATAATTTATATCTTGACCTTTCTAATAAGCAGACATTGTCTTTCATTAATACATATGTCTGCAAATTGGTCGGAAGCATTCCAGCAAGCGGAAAAGTAAAGCTTCCTCTCGGATTGAAAGACGAAGAATTCCCTCTTATCGATACAGCTGATATTGCTGAATTCGATGCAAAATATGAAGAATTCTTTAAAGAACTCCCAGAAGGTGGTGAATTCAAAGATCATGGTAAAGCTGGATTCTCATATAGCGGAAAGCTTGGCAAAGAAGACATTGAAAAAGAAATGAACGACGATGCTGCTGATGATACTACGTTATCTTCTGCAACATTCACAGCTAAGTCTGACGCATATTTTAAATATGCTCTCGTATTCAAGGAAACAGGACTCGTTTCATTTGGCGTCGACGCTTCTGTTGGATTTGATTTATCAGCAGGGCTTTCAGCAGAAGGAATTCCCGGATATAAATTCGCAACTGCCGGAAATGTTGAATTTGGCGCAAAGTTTGAATTCTTAAGAGGATCTGATGTTAAATTCCCTGAAGTAAAGACAGAAGAATTCAAAGAACCCGTAGAGAAAATCTCATATTAATTAATAACAAAAAAAGAACTATCGTAATGATAGTTCTTTTATTTAATTAATCTTTTTTATGGCTAGTCAATTGACTGTTCCATACCTTCAGCATAAGTGCTCTAGTATCATCGCCATCTTTAGGAGCATATGGCCCTTCCGTAATATTTCGTTCATTAACCAGAATTTCCATCAATTCGTCGTAACTCTTCGTATGGAGTACAGGGAAGCTGTATCTTCTGAAAGGATATGGATTAGGTGTTTTCGCCTTGTGTATTCTCTTTCGCCCTCTCTTCGGCTTTTCCTCTGTTTTCTTCTTCTTAATTTCCCCGACGCCATCGACAAGCGGGACAGAAATCTTCGCCATATTGTCTTTATTGACGGTAACGATCTTAATATTTTCAGAAGGCGTATATCTCTCGTCATTATTCCCGTCATTTTCCGCAATATCGTTTCTGATGGTCTCAGCTTCTTTCGCAGGCTTTCTGACGAATTCAACAGAATCATGCATCGGAACTCTCTCAGCGGTATCTTCATTTTCGTCATTCAAAGCAGCCCTCTGCATTTCAGGCGTAACTTTTTTGGCATAATAGGCGGCCTTGTCTTTTTTCGCCTGGTCAGGAGTAGTCAGCTTAATTGAAACGGTAGTCTTGGTAAGGAAGCTGTATTGACCGTCAGTCATCGGATATCCGAAGACAGGTCCGGTAATATTTGTCCAGGGAATTCTTCCTTCATCCAGAATTGTGACTAATTTCATTTGAATTATGCCCTTATCTGTTGAGTTCGAGCATTAATCTCTTGATGAGATAATCCTTGGGAAGAGTATCCTTTTCATTGACGCCGAGAGTCTTGAGAGCACTGATGAGCTGAGCTTTTGTAGGCATGTCAGTGCCGAGAATTGCGTTGAGTCCGACAATGGCAGCATGTTTGTCAGAATAAGGAGCAATTAAACCTAAACACTTGGCAATTGCATTCAATTCTTCCAAAGAATACTTATCGAATCCATGTGCATTTACGGTATTATCGGATTTTTCATCTTCTGCAGCGACGGTTTTTTCAGCTTCTTCATGTTCTCTGAAATGTTCAGCAAGGGATTCGGAAAGAGTTGCGACTGTCTTATTAAGATCTTCAAGCTTCTTGTCATATTCATCCTTGAATTTGCGTAAAGTGACAGCATTATTTTCTTTATACATTTCAAGATTAGTGACTCTTAATTTGAGATCATCAAAATCTTTCTGATTGGCATAACCAGAATGAATTTCGGCATTATTGACTTTATCAACAGTGATTGTTGCTTCAAGATTCTTATCCTCTTCCTTTTCAGAATCGTTGTCACATTCACATTCAGGCTTGCAGGATTTATCATCCATTGCGAAATCACTGCAATAACATTTGACACCATCAATGTCTTCTGCAATTGTCATTAATTCTAATTCATTCTTGAGCTTTCTGTTCTTGATTGCATATACAATGAACAAAATCAAGAAAACAATAAAGCAGACGAAAATGACACCAGCAATGACCAACATATAATTCTTGAAGTAGTCACCTACAGTCTCTGAAAACCAGCTTAAAATTGCGTTAATATCCATTTTTGAATTCTCCTATATATTTAAACGATATATATTTAATTGTTGTCAAGATTATTTAATAAAAAATTTTTTTAAAAAAAGTGGCATAGAACTAATACATTACAAATAACAATTACGGGAGTTAAGGAGAATTAATACTTAATTAATTATATAATTCTTATAATTAAGTATAATTAAGAATTAATTAAGTAAATATACTAAATATATACAGAATATAATATAATAAAATATATTAAGTATATAATTACGTGAATTTATTAATTAATCAGAATTAATGCGAAAAATGAGAAACCTTAATTCAGGGTTCTCATTTTATTTTTACTTAACGTACTGTTTCAGAATATAAATCAATATCGGCATTAAGATATAATTCTGAATATCCTGCTCAAAGAAGTAGTCAGACAATTCTGAAATCAAATCTTCGTCAACAGAAAGATTTCCGTTAAGATAATCTTTTATGATGTAGAAGATTCTCATGTCATCAATGACGTAATCATTCTCCATTAATCCTGGCAATGATATGTCTCTCAATTCAGTATACTGGCCATCGACATCTACAGCTTCAACTACTTTCGTAGGTTCTAATTCATGTCTGTAGCATTCATACACAACATCGCCTGGTTTAATATAATCTTCAAGTCTCGCCAAATGCAATTCATCAAGAATGTGAACTTTATGATAATGGTCGGCATCTCTGAAGAATGTCAATGATTTATATCCAGGTTCTGCGAAAGGACTTGTGGTCAATTTGAATTTTGATATTTTTTTGTCTTCTCGCTTTTCTATTTCGGCATAGTCCGCTTTTATTTCTTCAATGAAATCACCTTTAAGATACGTCGACATTCTGCCATTGAACGCAATTGAGACATTTCCAGTCTCTTCGCTGACTAAGATTGTAATGGCGTCACTTGTCTCGGAAATTCCCAATGCTGCCTGATGTCTTGAACCGAATTTTCCGTGAATAGGATCTTTCGAAGGTTCTACAAATGCAGCTGCATTTAAAATTATATCACCGTTTATTATGGCGGCTCCGTCATGCAATGGAGTTCCTTCAATGAACATGTCTGTCAGATATTTCTCTTCTACTTTATGATTGACGACTGTTCCAGGCTGAGTAATTGTGCCATTCTTGAAAATGTCGTCTTTTCCCATCAAGACAATTAACGCGCCTTGTCTTATTTCACTCATACGATATACGGCGTTCTTTAATTCTTCCAAAGCATCATCGGAAATCTTGACTAGATTATGCTGATGAAGTTCTGCTTCGTCATCATATTCCGGCAATGGCGGATTATATTTGCATGGGCATTTATTCATGAACACCAAGAAAGCGTTCTGATAATCAAGACCTGTTCTGTCCCAAATGTCTACCGGACGAATTACACGGTATTTCAGCGGGCTGTTGAAATAAGGAAGATTTCTGATATATTTGAGATCGACTTTATCGACTGACATGAATGTTTGATCGAATGTCAGCTTAGGATTCTTTGATATGATATTCTTGAAGAGACTGTCTCTGTAGAATTTCTCTTTGAATACTAAGGGATAATTGCTCTCATTAATGTCGCCGATATAAATTTCGGTCAATAATTCCTGGTTATATTTCGACAATGCTTTCGTATCATGAAGGAATCTCTGAAGATATGGCGACCAATAATTTATATCGGAATCGCTGTATATAAAAGAATCCATGTCTTCGTCATAGAACATTGTCTCGTATTTTCCGATCAAATTATCGACTAATGTTTTTGTTGCTTCCGAAGTGTCTGCGTCTGAAGAAGATATGACGGAAGATTCTCCTCCGCTGCTTCCGTCCTGATTGTACGTCATGTTGAAATCGCCGCTGACATTATTCAGAATATCGTCTGTATTATACGGGTATAAGCTGAATGAACATTTATAATACTTTTCAGGAGTGATCTTGTCGAACTGAACGTCATTGACTCTGAATAAGTGTTCTTCCAATCCTTCGTAATCAAACGTAAAGAAATCACCGGCGTTAGGAATTATAGAATTCGGCTTAATGATGAAGTCTCCGCTAACGGCGCTTATGAGACCTCTTTCGCTGATTTCGTTGCTGACATCCAGTGCGTCGATTCCATATACTTTGACGTCTTCGATCTTTCTGTATTTCAGAGGGCAGTCAGAACCAGTCAATGAATTGACCGCTTCTAAGCCGATGTCTTCTGTGGAATTCGCACTGTCGATCTGGTAATACGTGACGAATGTCGGAGTACCGTCATACATTTCGGTATATGCTTTCGTAGTGGCATTAAGATATGAATTTGTCTTTCGGGTTATAATATCTCTTTGTCTTCTTAAACGATCTGCCATTCAAATAACCCTCCTGTTATATTAATATAATGTGTTGTTCCGGGCGAAATTCAAATGCGAATGTTATGAATATATTATATTTCTGAGAACGAGACATGAAAGGAGAAAAATGAATATATGAAAAAGAAAAACAATATTAAAAATATTATTTTCAAAGGAATTGAGATGGAATTTCATTCTGGCTTTGACGGTGATATTGAATTCATCAGAACTCGTGGCGCTAAAGGAGATCCGTATGATAGCAGAGTTTCGACAATGTCTCCGTTGATTTGCAAGAATGGCGGAGATTTCTTTACGGTATTCAACTACACCAAAGAAGAATGCATAGCCCTTCTCAGAAAAATCGATGAAACGTGTGAAGCACCCGGTGGAAGATATGACAGTTGTGTTCCGGGAAGATATTATACGACAGCCGTATATTTCTCGTTATATCTGAAAGATTATAAATTCACAGAAGATCTGTATTTCAAAATGCTGGAGAAAGATATCTGTAGCGTGGCGAAAGCATATGACAAGAACACCGTATATGGCGTAATAACAGCTCCTGGGAAAACCATTGGATATAACTGCAACTATGGCGACAAATGCGTGATTGATATTTATGGTAGATATCCAGAACAGTTCATGAATGCCATGAAAATAAAGGCAATGCTGAGAGCACATGATTTTAATGTAAAGACGGATGAATTCAAGGATTCAATGGCAAATCTTCCGTATATGCTTATGACAGTGAATAAATCAGAATATTGTAATATGCTGTCTGAAGAAGAATTAAGCAGAGCATGTTCGATGGTTCCTGAGAGAAAAACTACTCGTATGTCTAACACGAGCATTTCCGTATCGCATGCTGATGAAATGATGCTTTTGGCGAAGAGCGGCTACAGAGGTTTTCTCTGGCGTATTCCTGACTATGATCTTCCCAAAGAATATGTCGTTGATGTCGCCGTAGAATATTTCAAAAACAAATATCGTGGAGGTGGCAAAAGCTTCTCCTATGATATTAAAGAAGTATCACGCCTTTCTGATGAAGGCTACTTGGATTACGAAGAATTCGTAGACAAGCTGCCCAGAAAGCTTCAGACTGCCGTTCTCCAGGCTGAGTGCGATATTTAATCTTTAAAAGAAAAAAGTAAGTCGAACAATAAATTGTAGTTCTTATAATATTGCCTCGACTTATTTTTTTATTTTATTTTTTAAAGGAGGACAAATTTTATGTCATTATTCGATGATTTCGGAGATTTAAATCAGTTTTTCAATCAGGCTTGGAACCAGTTCACAAGACCTGTAAAGGACATGCAGCCATTCAACTGCTATGCCTGCGACAAAGGCTACATCATTGTCGTCAATACTTTGGGTATCGACAAGAAGAACCTTTCAGTCACGCTTGAGAATGAAAAGGGCAGAGCCTATCCTGTTCTTAAGATCGTCGGCGAGACAGATTTGGAAAAGATCAATTTCAAGAACAAGGTCAACCTCGGCATTAGCCTCAAGATCGACCAGGATATCAAGGGGCTCTCATACAAATGCGAAAACGGTCTCACAACTATTTTAGTTGAGACAAAGAAGCCGGAAGCGGCAAAGATCATTAACGCAAAAATGGTCGATGATAATTCATTAGACTGGTAATTTCAGTCATTATATTCTTGAGCATATTATAAAAACACAAAATAGGGAAGCGCAAAGCTTCTCTATTTTTTTTTAAAAAAAGAGCTATCAATAATTAATTATATTATACCCGGAGAATTTATTTTTTATGTCAAAACATTCAAGATACGCCGTTTTCGATATTGGCTCTGCTGATAAAGAACCAGTCCTGTTGAAACTTATCGACGATGACAGAGGAATGTGGAAAATCATCGACAACAACCTGCATTTAAAATATATCGTATGCAAAGACGGAACGAAAATCGATCTTTCAAATGCTGTGTTCTTTTCAAACAACAGATCAATGGCATATATCGATGCTGATACTGACATCGAAGCGAAATTAAAATTCCATCTTTCCAGATTTTTATCTTAAGGAGAATACTTTATGAATCTTGTTATAGTAGAATCACCAAATAAAATCAAGGCCATTTCAAAAATTCTTGGCAATGATTATACCGTTCTGGCAACTGCCGGACATATCAGATTAATTAAGCCTGAATTCGCATATAAGACCGGCATCGACATTCAGCATGATTTCAAGATCTCTTTCGAATTCGATCCAAGCAAAAACGAATTCATCAAAAAGATCAAAACCGCCGCAAAGACCGCCAAGGATATTTATGTGTGTTCCGACGGAGACCGCGAAGGAGAAAGCATTGCCGATGAAGTCAGGTCTTTATTGTCTGATCAATCCAGTAAACTTCATCGCGCCATATTCAATGAAATCACCGCAAAGGCCGTCACTCATGCAATTCAGAATCCTATTCCATTTGACGAGAACATGATCAAAGCCGCCGAAACCCGTCAGATCTTAGACAGATTAATCGGTTTCAGAACTACTCCTGTCGTCAGATACATCGGCTGTGAATCCGCCGGAAGAGTTCAGTCAGCATTGCTTCAGCTCATCTGCAAGAAAGAGCGCGAAATTCAGGAATTCATTCCGACGACATATTATGACATTTCCATCAATTTCAAGAAATCCCGTTCTGAATATACGGCGAAACTCAACTCCATTAATGGCAAACATGTCGATAAAATCACCGATAAAGATCAGGCTGATAAAATCGTAAATGATTGCAATTCCGGTAAATATTCCGTTTCCGATATCACGAACAAACAGAAGGAAATTCAGCCGAAGCTTCCTATGACATCAGCAGCATTGCAGCAGATCGCTTCGAATGTCTTAGGCTTTTCCCCTAGTAAGACAATGACATGTGCCCAGCATTTATTCGAAGGTGCTTTCATCACATATCACAGAACCGATGCTGTCAGATTTTCAGACGATTTCATCAAAGTTGCAAAAGACAAGATTGAAAAGGAATTCGGGAAGAAATATTATCGTGGCCTCGTAATTCCCAAGGAAATTAATGACAATGCTCAGAATGGCCATGAAAGTATCCGTCCTGTAGATCTTGAAAACACTCCTGATAAAGTCAGTCAATTGGTTGATGGTCCTGAATCGAAATTATACAGACTTATTTATAATCATGCTCTTGCGTCATTTTTCATTCCCGCGAAAGTCAACGTCACTACCGTCTATATTAAAAATGGCGATTATGTTTTCACATTGAGCGGAAAGACCATAATTGAGGAGAGCTTCTTGAAATTCTATAACAATGACACGGAAGAAGTGAATCTTCCTGAATTCAAGAATGGCGAAGAATTAAAGAATGTCAATATAAATTCTGAAGAGAAACAGACACAGCCTCCGTCAAGATACAGTGAAGCTGGTTTAGTCAAATTAATGAAAGATACCGGCATCGGAAGACCTTCTACATATGCCAGCGCAATTGAGACTCTTAAGAAGAGAGAATATATCGAAGTAGTTAAGAAAGCCGTTCATGTGACTTCCAAAGGAATGAAGCTCGATGAGGCCATCTCGAAATATTTCATGTCTGTCATCAATACACAATATACAGCCGATATGGAGAATGATTTGGATAAGATTTCTCTTGGCAAAGAACAGAAATTAGACAAATTGAATGAATTCTGGAAAGACTTCGAACCAGTAGTAGTTAATGCCATGAGCAGAATTAAGGAAGACAAACCAGCACCGGTCGTATATGAAGGAGCTACCTGCCCGAATTGCGGAAAGCCTTTATATGTGAAGGAAAGCAAATACGGGAAATTCATATGCTGCTCTGGATACCCGAAATGCAAATTCACGGCTTCTATCGGAGAGAATGGCGAAATGGTCATCAATGAAAAGAAAGAAGCTGAAGACACCGGAATAGTCTGCCCGAGATGCAAGAAAGGACATATCGTCAAGAGAGTTGCGAAAGCTTCTGGAAAGATCTTCTATGGATGCAACAAATTCCCCAGATGCAAGTTCACGATGAGTGAAGCGAAATTCATCGAGACATATTCTGACAAAAAAGAAAACGAGAAATAGAGGGAACTCCCCTCTATTTCTTTTTAAAATTCGCTTTCAACTTCAGCGATTTTAGAGTCGAATTCTGTTAAGTATTTTCCTTCTGAATAATAATTGTCCAATTCTTTGAGAAGAGTGTCTATCCTTTTTCTCAGCTCTTCCTTCTTAGAATCAGATACGTCAGAACCGAGATATGGAAGTCTTGCTTTAAGAATAGACAGCCTATTATTCAAGTCAAGGAATAATATGTTGTATTCCGCCATATCATCGCCTCCTATAATTATTTGTTCAAAGTTTTCTTTAAAAAATTTATTATTTTAAAAAAATAATTTAGAAATATATTATATTCGTGGGAAAGGAGGATTTGTATGCGATTTAAAGTTAAATCGTGGCGAGATTCGACTAGTAAGACGTATATTAAATACTCAGTTGAATCTGGTGGCATTCTGGTATGGGACGAAAAAGGCGCATCCAAGCCATACACGTGCTGTGATGTCAAGAAGAACACCATTCATGGCGTTTGTCTGAATGATGATTCTGAGATCGATGTTAAACTCATCGATTATGGCAGAACATGGACGTTGCGTAATGGCGATGACCTTGTGCCGGATTTAGATGACAAATAATTATAGGAAGGGATTGCCAATGGATCCAGAAATTGAAGAGATTATGGAGATGGAAGAATTCTCCAAAATCATCTATGTTGAAGATGATGAAGCTGAACACGTTTAAATGAAAGGAACAGAAAATGAATTTAAACTTAACAGAAAAGATTAGACGTTATGAGACTATCATCGCCGACATGCAGAAGAAGGACATTATCCCTCCTCAGAATTTCGACGGTAGAGATTCTTTATTCTGCATCAGAAGATATGTTTCTGAAGTCGAGAAGAATTGCGAGATTTTTAAAGGATGCTTGAAGAACATTCAGGCATATGATTATAAGTCCGCAAACATTGGCACCTATTTATATCTTGAGATCGGCTGTTCTACAACCGAACTCAGAATTAAATTGTTGCCCAATGGCAATACGCCGAATGTCGAAAATGAAGAAGTTATCTTAGATGAGATCTATGACCTCGTTGGAACGTATCTTACGTTCTTGTCATGTGATCTTACCTTTAAGATCGGTCCTAGTGACTTGACTTCTCCGTTCCAGCGTACAGTGCATCGCCTTCTCAATTTGAGCAGCGCTGATGCAAAAGCTATCGACAAGCTTGTCGAAGCTGTATACGCTAGACATGGTGTGGATTTACGATGACGTATATGACATTGAATGAAGCGCTGACGCACAGCAACAAAGTGCGTTGGCGCTATTGGCCGTCAGACACGTATGCTTATATGAATGAAGACGGCGATGTTTTTTTAAACAAGACACATCGCGTGATGCATCTTAATGTTAGCATGCTTAATGCTGATTGGTATCCAGTTGATTAGGAGGTGATTATGTGCACAGCATAGGAGCTGTATTAGTTAAACCAGAAAATTCGATATATGCATATGATATCGCGCAAAATGCTGCGATGAATTATGATACTAGCACGCACTACACCAGTGTATGCATTCAAAACGTTGACGTTAAGAAAACGTTCGGAATAGACACTGTTACGTCGCTTAAGTTGTTGCGAGAAATCGATGATATTTCCGGTGTTATTAATGATCTTGCCGGAAAATATTCTGACGAATTCTTTTTCCCATCCACGTCAATATTCGCGTATATATCGCCTGACAACACGCACAGAATAAAGATCGATAGGATAATCGAAATTGATGATCAACATTGTGATATCGCATGCGAAGCATTAATTACGCCAGTCGACATCGATTATTGTACAGAAGTCAATAGTTGGGGTTGGTGGGGTTATTCGTATTTGGGAAAAGATGATCCTGCTGAACATTTGACAGGAGACACTGTCCGTGAACTTAAAGCGAACGGGCTTTCATCCGAAATCATCAAACGATTCGAATTATTGCTTGACGATGATATGAATGACGTTTCTGTAGCAGATGTTATGACGAGTGATAAATATGATGATTATCATTTCGTCAAGTTAGATTTCCATCATTAAAATAAAAAGGAGAACCAAAATGATTGAAGAACTTAGAAAGAAGTATGCTGATAAGAAGTTTATTGATGTTGTGTTTCCTGAAGACGACTTTGCTATTGAAGGTGGAACGACTGTTTGTTATTAATTTAGATGACTTTTTGAGCTTAGGTGATGTTTTCTTCTGCCATGAAAGTGTCACGGATGGTGATGCTGCCGCAAAAAATATGGCAGAGAATATTCTCGCAGAAGCACTAGCCAGCGCTGCTGATGAACTTGATATTAAGCTTTCTGATACCGATGATGTTGATGATTTTAATAAATCCGAAATTCTTCGCAAAGTATTCAGAGACTCTTATGATGATAATTTTGAAAAAGTCTTAAGTGGTTGCACTGGAAATGAAGAAACTATAACCGTTATGAATAATCCTGATTATGATGTGTATTATTTCGAGAAAAGTGGTGGAGAGACAGAAGCTCCTGATCGCTCGCGTTTTATTGACGAGATCTCTGCTAAATTGAAGGGAGCTACAGAAGCTGAAATCGCAAAGCATGAAAAGATGCTCGAAGACGTTTCTACATTCATCAATTCATATAAGAAGCCTTATGATGCCGCAACTACTCAGACAGCCAGAAATAAAATCGTTCAGGAAATTAAGCTTATCTTGAATAGAGATTATCGTTCTATTGCTGCTGATTTCACCAAAGATATTATTCATGGTATCTTAAGCGGCACATATTGATCTGATATAATCTGAATTAAGGAGCCTATTCATATAGGCTTCTTTTTTTGTGTTTTTTTCTGCAAAGTTCCCCATTTTTAACAATTCATTATAAAAAGGAGACCTGCCGTGAAAAAGAAACAGCTAGAACAGAAAGAATTCTCCCCTGATATTAATAACGGATTAAATTCAGACGAGGTCGCGTATCAGATAGAATCTGGCGCCGTAAATATTTCGAAAGACAAGAATGGAAAGTCATACCCCAGAATTATTGTCGAGAATGTCTTCACATTCTTTAATATGTTGATGCTCGCCATTGCCGCCGTTGAATTAATCTTCTGCGGAATTAACATGATCACGAATTTCGGGTTCTTAATGCTTGCATTCTTCAATACATTGATCGGTGTTGTCCAGGAATGCAAATCCAAGAGAACTATCGATAAATTAAGGCTTCTGAATGATATTCCCGTAAATGTCATCAGAAATGGCGAAATTGTTGAAATTAAAGCGAATGAAATTGTGCGATCCGACATTGTGGCAATTAAGATTGGCGATCAGATTCCAGCAGACCTTGAAATCGTCGAAATTACCGGAAATGGTTTTGTGGAAGTAAACGAAAGCCTTCTGACAGGTGAATCGCACCCCGTAAAGAAGCAGAATGGTGACGTGTTGTTGGCAGGCTCCTGTATCATTTCAGGAAGCTGCAAAGCCATTGTAAAGAAAGTCGGAAAGGAAACCTATCTGAATTCCATCGAATCCAAAGCGAAAGTCTTCAAGAAGCCGAAGAGTCAATTGTTGGTTTCCATTTATAGAATCATCAAATTAATGGCAGCAATCTCCATTCCGTTGTCTCTTCTTGTATTTTGGAATGAATTGATCGGTTCAGCAACGAATCCTAACATAACAGGAATATACACGATATTCGATGAATTCCGTCTAGGCGGAGATAATGTCGAATTCATGAAACAGAGCTTATTATACGAGCCTATGCGCTGGGCAGGCATGACAGTTTCTTATATGATTCCAGCGGGCATGATTTTATTGTCATCTGTCGCAATGGGTACTGGCGTAATTAATCTCGCAAAAAAGAAAGCATTGACTAAAGATCTGTATTCCGTTGAAAATTTAAGCAGAGTCGATACATTGTGCTTGGATAAAACGGGAACTATAACAGATGGCACGATGAAAGTCATCAATGAAATTCAATTCACCGGTGATTATACCATTAAAACTTTAGGCCAAATTATTTCATCTTATATGAGCGCGTTCTCTACCGTAAATCAGACTTCATCAGCCATGATTGAAAAATACGGAAAGAATGAATATTTCAAAGTCATCAGAAAGTTAGAATTTTCAAGTGACAGAAAATATTCGGCTGTTGAATTCGAAGACAAAGGCTTGTTCGCATTAGGCGCTCCTGAATATCTGACGAAAGATCCTCTTGTATTGGAGCAGAGTTCTGACTTCACTAAAAACGGAATGCGTGTCATTTTATTGGTCAGAATAAACAACGGCCATTTGAAAGAAGATTCTGAAGAACTTCCGACATTATTGACCAGAAAAGAAAATATCGCAATGTTCGTCATTCGTGACCATATCCGTCCTGAAATAAAAGGCACTATGAAATGGTTCAGCGAAAATGACGTCGACATTCGTGTCATTTCCGGAGACAATGTAGACACCGTTTCATATATTGCGAAAGAAGCAGGAATTCAGAATTGGGACAAATGCGTTGATATGTCGAAAGTTAAAGATGACGAAAATCTTGACAGAATCGTCATGGATAACAATATCTTCGGAAGAGTCAGTCCTGAACAGAAAGCTGAAATAGTTGATATTCTGAAGAAGCATGGAAGAACAGTTGCGATGACTGGAGACGGAATCAATGACTTGATTTCTCTTAAGAAAGCTGATTGTTCTATTGCGCTGGCAAATGGCGCTCCTGCTACGAAGAACATTGCGAACATAGTTCTGATGGATTCTAATTTCGCTAATATGAAGGAAGCCGTTCTGGAAGGAAGACGTGTCGTAAATAACATTCAACGTTCCAGCACGTTATTTATCATGAAGGACTTCTTATGGATGTTCATGATAATTCTGCCGCTATTGCTGGGAATCGGTCATGTTGTCGAAAGCAGTGTCATGATGATCATTAATACTTTCATCACAGGCGCTGGTTCTACGTTATTGGCATTTGAGCCTAATAAAGAAAGAATTACGGGAAGCTTCATTAAGACCGTCATTGGCAAAGGAATGGTGGCTGCGACATTCATGTTCCTGCCTATCTTTGCGTGTCATATATACGCGTTTATCCTTGCTGGCTTGGGAACTAATGCTTCCGGAGAGTTGGTCGCTGTTCAGATGATTCGTGAATTGACGCCTGTCATGGCAATTTGTCTGACTGCTTCTGGATTCATCGTCTTCTATAATATCTGCAGGCCTTTCAGTACGTTCCGTCGATGGCTCTTCTGTATAACTTTGGCCATTGTCGTCTTAATGTTGATCGCAACTCCTGAATTGTTCTTAATGAATGGCTCAGACCTCTTGGCACAGATCCGTGAATTATACAGAACTCAATATAACAATAATCTCCTCGAATGCATTAAGGGACTTCTCGGGAATGTCTTCTCAATGAAATTTTATAAAGAGACTATTCTGCCATATAAAGCGCGTTGGATTTTCATTCTTGTATTTATGGCGATCATTATTCCGTTGTATTTGATAACGGATAAATATGTCACGAAATTCCTGAATAAAACGATTTTCAATGCTAATAAATTCGAAGATGTAAAAGAGTAAGCGTATGCTTGCTCTTTTTAAAACCGTTTTTATGAATATATAATATCTATGAGGAGGATGCGGTATGAATTATTTTCGCTTGATTGATATGCTGCCGCGAAAGATGCGTGCGACATTGAAGCGTGATCTTAAATGCGGAATGCTGGAAATTAAGAAGGCTTCCAGAAAAGAGATCACGAAAATCTACGAAGATACGACGGGCGATCCAGACTATTGGGTGAATGGATTGACTATCTATCCCAGAGATTCTGAAAAGATAACCATATATGTGTCATCATCGATATACAAGAGAGACAGAGAGAATTTCTACGAAACTCTTGCACATGAAATGACACATGCTTTTCAGTATCGAAAGGAATTCAAATGGGTTTGTGACAATTATGACGCCGAATATGAAAATAACCCTATCGAAAAAGAAGCTATCAGAAATGAACGAAGAGTCGGGAAGATTTTGAAAGGAGGGACATATGAAGAACAGCTGTAAGATAGGATACCCTAAAGAAGGGATTCTGTATTATGCTGTCGTGTATCGAAAGAATGGCTTAATTGATTTAAGACCTGAAAAAACAGAGTCGGCCGCCAGAGATACGCTTCAGCAGATCATGTCGGTATATTCCGAAATGATCGAAAAGACAGACGTCATTAAAGTCAACATGAAAGACTACAATGACGGTTATCTCTTTAATCCTAAGCCTAAATATGATTATGATAGAATGTCGAAAGACGAGCTGAAGAAGATTCTGGCAGACAGAAACGTTAAAGTTATGTCTAAGTATGACATTGAAACATTGCGCAAGATGTGCAAGGAAAGCGAGAATTAAAATTAATGATGATCAGAAATTTCAATGACGTTGGCGACATTATTGACGATATGTATGCAGAATACGAAAAAGAAGAAAAGGAGAATGAAAAGAAAATGACCAAAGAAAAGGAAATCCATTGCGATTTGATTGACGGATTAAGATATATTCTTTCGTTGAGTACTGACGATGCAGTTGATCCGAAGTATCCTATCGAATTAATTTGGAAGAATTCCAGAGTTCAGCTCTATCGCTCTAGAAGCCTTGAAGGTGATACTCGCGACAGAGTGACTTTTGAGTTTAATCCTGCTGCAATTAAGGAAAGTGATGAGTGCATTCTGAGAAATGCTCCGGAAGTCGATCCGGCGATTAACGTGACACGTGTCTGGAAGTTGATGCGTGAAAACCGTGCGCCGTTATGTATCGTCAGCTTCTGGATGGACGATATGAAGAATATTACTAAAGTTGACGATTAATTAATAGCTGAGCAGACTTTCTGTGTTCCGCAGAATTTCGGTGAAGATTAAATAATAAGACACGCTTACCAGCAAGCGGGGATCGATGCTGGTTTCGCAGTTGTTCTTTGTACTCAGCAAAATTTTGGAAGTAGACATATGCATGTTTCGTGCATCTTTGAAAAAGCAGATCCAATAATACTGTAGTTTCATGGATCCGCTGCTGGTGCCTGTGGGCCCCCATGGCAGCGGATCCCAGAGACTTCGTTGTTATTTTGTACTTCCAACACAATCTTTGAAAGGAGGTGGTTGCATTGATTGAGGTATCTTGCGGGGTTGAATAAAACCCCGCTTATTTTTTTAAAAAAAGTGCCGATAATAATATATTATCGGCGTTTACACCGAAAGGAGGCGTAAATGGAAAACGAAGAAGAAAAAGAAAGCCAGATCCTTGGAGACGAAAGAACGTTTTATACGAAAGATGACGGAAATATTTTCGGAATTGCTTTCGATAAAATATTCAAGCAGGAACCCTTAACTGTTTTCGACGATTTTGAGTTGAATAGCAAACGAAATTTCAAAAATCTGGCACCGATGATCTTAGAGACGTATCAGCAGATCTTTTTAGACGACGAGGGCTGTGTCAACGAAGACTTGGCGCTTGTCCTTTTCAACATGTTATATGCTGAAAGCAAGATCCTGCAGAAATCTTCGAAAAATGAGCCGATGCCATACGAAGAATTTATCTCTTTAATTGATAAAGTCACTGACGATGGAGATAAACTTCTTATGACAACGATCAACGATTTTGTCAATTCTCATTATGCATTGGAATTAGACAAGATCACTGAAGAGACAAGAGCGAAAAAAAAGAAGGTCAACGTTGAGTTGCAATTCAGCGACAGACATGCGAAAGATCTTCTGAAGATTGCATATCTTTACAGAATCATGATTCCTCTTGTCAGCGTGTACTTCATGTACAATAAAAATAATCTCGTCAGCGTTGTCGCCGATTCTCCTGACTTCGACGAAATGATGCTTGACGTTGATGACAGCGTAGAAGAATTAAAATTCGATGAAGCGAATTCCAAGATATTCGCGTATCTCTTTGACAAATTCGCTACAAATCCTGAAGCATTAAGGAACAAGCTCTATAAATTCACTTCATCCCGTGTTTCCAAGACTTCATTCTCAGATAAAAGATTCTGGCAGATTGCGAAGAACGTCGCAGTTACCGAAAAGACAGAATCTCTTGAGATTTATAAGAAGCTCTTGACAAACGCAATTCCTAAGTTGTCTATTCAGAAGGATAAGAACGCGATCAGCTTCCTTCAATCCGTCATTAACAATCAGATCGACTTCTTGTTCCAGAACAAATTCAGAGATAAGTTCATCCCGATTTCTATCGAGACGAGCAAATATTCTCCCGATGACAATGACAGCAATAATGTCAGCGAATTCGAGAAGATGGAACTCCTTACGACAAGAAAAGACGAGGGCTCTTTCATCATCAGAAAGTTAAACATTGCTGACGTCATCCCGACAATTCCCGAGAAGATGGGCGTTGCTGTAGATGATGCAGAAGTCAAGCAGCTTATGAAGACTCTTCAGAGAAATTCCATTCAGGAAGGAATCATCAGCATGCTGACATTCAAATATTTCAACGATAAAGACGCCATGAAATACGTCACGTTCTATCAGTATTGTTATCTAGTAGTTGCATGCAAGAAATATCTTGAGTTGAAGAAATTCAGATATCTTCCCAAGATTCTTATCTACAGATGTGAAAAGCATAAAGAACGTTCAAACATTTGTGGAAAGAAAGTCAGACCAGATATTCTCAATTCAAAGAAGTATCGTGAATTATTCGAAAGCAAATACGTCAACTTTGCCAGCGAAATCGAAAGACCTTTCCTTAGCATCATCGGAACGACATATTCGTCTGTTTTCAGAGATGCCGATGGAAACGATGTCTTTGATGGAACCGTCAAAGTCGCCAAGATTGCTGAAGAGATTCTCGATATGGCGAAATTGATCTGATCATGGATGATTCGAAGAATTATATTCAGGATATCAGATCGATATTGCTGAAGAATATAAAGCCATCATACGAGACGACGAATCATAAAGAAATTCATGTCCGTTGTCCGTATTGTGGTGATTCGAAGCACGACAAATCCAAAGCAAGATTTTATATTGAGATGCGTCCTCCGTTCAGGTTTCATTGTTTCAAATGTGAAACCAGCGGAGTTCTCAATCAGCAGGTCTTGAGAGATTTGGGCGTCTATGACAATGATCTGACGATTGATCTTGCTGAAGCGAATAAATTCGTCAAAGGAAACGGTGTTCAGAAGATTTCAACAAAATCTCTGAAGCATTTGATTCACGAGAATCCGTATTCAGAAATCGCGAAACGTTCCCTTAATTATTTCAATTCGAGATTTCATTCGAATTTTGATCCGTTGTATGTTCAGAAGAAATTCAGATGTGTTCTTGATGCTCCGGCATTCTTTGCGCTGAATCATATCTATGCAAAAGGATTTGATTTCAACAATGCCATAGGATTCATCAGTTCTGACAAATCTCATATAATCTTCAGAGATACATCGGGAATTCAGCAGAGACGATATTGCAACGTTTGTCTGGTTGACGAAGACCAGCTTGACATTTGCAGCAAGATGTATAACATATCCGGCGGCATTGATGTCATGCAGGAAAATGTCGACCTGATTTTGGCTGAAGGCATTTTTGACATTATAGGAGTATATAATTACTTGCATCATGACGAGAACGATAATCGCACGATTTTCGCGGCGTGTTGTGGAAAAGGATACAACGCCGTGATTCAGCATTATCTCCGTCTCGGTTTCCTTGATATGAATATTATGATATTCTCTGATTCCGATGTCGACATCCAATTCTTCAGAGATCTTAAGAATAATTCTATTTATCTGAAGAATTCTCGAATAACGGTAGTTAAGAATGCTTTATATGATCCGGCGACGAAGGCGAATAAAGATTTCGGAGTCCCAGAAGATTCCATTAAGCTGAATAAAATTATCATATAGGGAGGATCAAATTATGAAAATCTTATTAAGAGAAGGCGAGACTTTAGACGAAGGAATGGCAAGATTCAAGCGTTGTGTCAAATCTGCCGGCATTCTTGACGCATGCAAGCGCCATGAATATTTCCTTAAGAAGGGCCTCAGAAGAAAAGAGAAATCCAAAGCAGCAGCATTGAAGTCTAAGAAGAAAGCAAGATAATGTTCGGAAAGAAGAAACCAACTGCGCTTCCTCCTCCGGAATATGACTACCAGCATTGGGAAAACGATTTTCGGATTTCTTAATCTCATTCTTCAGAGGAAGAAGAAACTTGTTGAAGAATTTCTCATAAATCCTTCTGACAAGCAGCTTGACGGGAAGAGTTATCTTAATGACGACGATATTGAGCCGATGGTTGAAGACACAGTACGCGAAGCCGTCAGCCAGATCGGAGATGAATACAAGAATTTCCTGATTAAGCATTATTTTCGGAACCGAAAAAAATATGCTGATATACATTACCGAAGACTTCTATGTAGATTTCGTTAATGATGCTGTTAATAGGAATAACCGAAAGATTAAGTTCAATGCCAACAAGAAGGCAATTGAGCTTGTCAAGAAGATGAATAATTCTAAATGAATTAAGGAGAAGGGTTAATGCCCTTCTCTTTTTTTTGGCTTAATTCTGAAAATTTTCAACAATTCATTATATGCAGAAGGAGGAAGTTATGAAACCATTTACTCCGGTAGAAAAAGAAAGATTTGAAAAAATCAAAGAATTAGTTCTCGGTGTTGTCAAAGCAATGGACAACAGCAAGCAGTATAATGTTAAGAGATATGAAGATATGTTCAAGCTATTTGAGCAGGATCCTGACTCTTTCAGAAAATGGAGCGTTCTTAATGATGATTCATTAGACAGTTCTATTTCGATGATGTGCCTTCCTTTCGAAGAACCGTCAATGCCGCAGATCAAAGCTGCTGCGGATTTCATTCATTGCCCTCTTGAAGAATACATCTATTATAGAATGAATGATCCTCGTGGCATCAGAACAAAGACAAAAGTCCCTGTCGGATATATTCATATTAAGAGAACTCAGCAGCTCTTAAGTAAAAAGAACCACTACGCTTTCACAAATGATGACCGTTCTCTTAAGACAGGCGACGTCAAAGGCGAAGAGTCAAAATGTGCGTCACTTTCAGACGTTGAGTCATTTGCTCTTCAGGCAATTGATGCTGATGAAACACTTAAGGAACTTCTCGGCCCTAGAGCTGACAACCAGAAGGCGAAGCTTTCAATGTATAGAGAAATCGCTCGTGATGGTTATTGTGCTCTTCAGGATCTTCCGAAGAACACTTCAGGAACAACGTTGACTACCGTCAACACATATCTGCTTGCGTCTGGAATTCGTTCAGACTTAATTAATGATAGCCTTAAGACGGAATATACGATCGATCAAGACTTAAAACAGAGATAGTGGTTTTCCTATTATGCTTTTATTTATAATGCCAAGAAGGCCAATGGCGTTAGCTATGGGATAAATTGGCACACATATGTTAAATAACAATACAATATAATTATATTAAAGCACTAAATATACATTCAGAATCAGAAAAAGCGAGGTGAAGTCAATGGAAACGGCTTATCGTTATCGCATTTACCCAAATGAGAAGCAACGCAAAATTATTGCAAAGACTTTTGGATGTTGCAGATTTGTATATAACAAGTATCTTGCAAAGCGAATTGAAATTTATGAACAGAATAAAGAAGCATTTTCATATTTTCAATGCACAAAAGATATGACAAAGCTAAAGTCAGAATTAGAATGGCTTAAAGAAGTTGACTCTACTGCTCTTCAATCTTCACTTAAAGATTTAGATTCAGCATATCAAAAGTTCTTTAAAGAACATGTAGGGTATCCTAAATTCAAATCCAAGAAAACGCATAGATTTTCATATAAATCAAAGTGTTCATATGGCAATATCCAGTATTGTGATAAATATATTAAGTTACCCAAACTTGGAATGGTAAAAACGAAAAACAAGTTAGTACCACAAGGAAGGATTCTTAACGCTACTGTATCACAAGAGCCGAGTGGAAAATATTTTGTGTCGCTCTGTTGTACTGATGTTGATATTAAGCCATTAGAAAAAACTGGTAATGCGGTTGGTATTGATTTAGGAATTAAAGAATTTTGCGCCACATCTGATGGCGAAACGATTCCAAATCCAAAGTATTTAAAGAAGTCTTTAGACAAACTTGCTAAGTTACAGAGAGAATTATCTCGAAAACCAAAAGATAGTTCAAATCGTAATAAGGCAAGGATAAAAGTTGCAAGACTTCAGGAACACATTGCAAATCAGAGAAAAGACTTTTTGCATAAGTTATCTACTAAAATCATTAAGGCCAATGATGTTATCTGCTTAGAAGACCTCCAAGTAAAAAACATGATTAAAGATCATAGACTTGCACAGTCTATTGTGGATGTATCATGGTCAGAGTTTGTAAGGCAGCTTAAGTATAAAGCAAATTGGTACGGCAAACAAGTTGTAAAAGTAGATAAATTCTATGCGAGCTCTCAAACCTGTAATGTATGTGGGTATGTAAATAAGGATGTAAAAAATCTCTCTGTAAGGGAATGGGAATGCCCTTGTTGTCATAAACATCACGATAGAGATGTGAACGCAGCCATCAATATTCGCAAAGAAGGATTGAGAATATTAGAAGCTGCTTAGACGAATATAAGAACGGTAGGAACTACCGGGATAGCTTGGTAAATATC